>Ga0116226_10001236_pt1 | contig 22031 bp, 16 predicted proteins | sample S1TSphfallax_FD_89692 | JGI IMG/M metagenome (GOLD analysis project Ga0116226, IMG submission 89692) | Host-associated microbial communities from peat moss isolated from Minnesota, USA - S1T2_Fa - Sphagnum fallax MG | ecosystem: Host-associated > Plants > Peat moss > Unclassified | place: USA... | reverse complement strand
GGGAGGCCGGCGACGCGGCGCGCATGGATCGCAGCATAGGCGGACTCGAGGTTCCGGGTGAAGCCTGCCGTGTCGAACAGCGGCGCGGATCGCAGCTTCGCGTCGAGCGCGCTCTTGAGGTCAACCACACGCGCCGGGTTCTTGCCGAGCTCGATGGCGCGTCGTTCGTAATCCGCCGGATTCGCGGCGATGAGTTCCGGCAGGCCGAGCGCTTGCAGAAGGCTCGACGCTACACGGCCGGCAAAGGCCTCTCCGGCTTGCGTGAGCACGGGGAGCCCGGACCAGAGGGCGTCACTGGCCGTGGTGCCCGCGTTGTAGGGCAGGGTGTCGAGGAATAAGTCCGCGGTACGATATCGGGCGCGATATTCCGGGCCTGGAAGAGCGCCACCGAACACTAGTCGGCGCGGATCGATGCCGTGCAGTACTGCTGCCGCGCGCAGATTGGCCTCGGCCGTCGGGTGGCCCGAGTAAAGGAATAACACGCTACCGTCGACCGCCGCGAGAATGCGCATCCAGGAGGCAAAAATCGTCGGGTTGATCTTGTAGTTGGCGTTGAAGCAGCAAAACACGAAACTCGCGACAGGCAGCCCCAGCTCGGCGCGGCTGAAGACACGGTCGGCTATGCGTCGCTTGGCATCATTGGCCTGATAGCTCGGCAGGTAGATGATTTTCTCGGCATAAAATTGCCTGCTTGCGGCAGGGATCAGGATCTCATCGGCAATCAGGTAATCCATGTAGGCCGCGCCCAACGTACCCAAATAGCCCAAATAGGACAGTTGGATGGGCGCCGCCCGCAGCGCGAATATCCGCGGCCGGCTCTGCTCCGTGAAGCCACCCAAGTCGACGGCGATATCGACGCTCAAGCTGCGTGACAGTTCGGTGATCTCCCGGTCGCTCCGCGAACGCACATCGATGAATCGATCGAACGCGCGGCCCAAGCGGTGACGTAGCTCATCTTGCGTGTCGGGACCGAATGAGAAGGCGATGATCTCGAACCGGGAGCGGTCATGGCACTCGATCGTTCCGGCCATCAACCGTGCCAGCGCATGTTCGCGAAAATCGGCGGAGAAGTAGCCGACGCGAATTTTCGGCGAATTCAAGGATGACCATGTCGCGGGCGGGCTCGGCGCGAGGTGCTGCGCCATGACCCAGCGTTCTGCTGCGAGGCGTTGCAGGCGTGCCGACCCGGACAGCGCGAGCAGACAAAAGGGCGTGGTGACAAGTTCGCCGCGCTCTACGGCCGACGTGATCTCGCGTAGGTCTGCATCGAAGCCCCGCCAGTCGCATAACTGAAGTTTGAGCTGCAGCCGCATGCCGGGTAACGCACTGTTGCCCGCGCCCGCGCCCGCGCCCGCGCCCGCCCCAGCGCCGGCGCGTAAGGCGATGGCCCGATCGAAGCTCTCGATGGCCTCGGCATAGCGCCGCAAGGTGCGCAGTGCGATACCGCGATTTTCGTGGGCTTGAGCGCCTGCGGGAGCCTGTTCTATAGCGGTGTCATAGGCGCGCAACGCGGCCTCGACCAGGCCACGTTCGAAGAGGGCATTGCCGCGATTGGCATGGGCTTCGGCCCACTGTGGCCGCGCCACGAGCGCGGCATCATAGTCGGCGATGGCAGCCTCGTAGCGGCGCAAGCCGAGCAGGGCATTGCCGCGGTTGAACAAGGACTCCGCATTGTCTGGCCGCAACTCGAGGGCGCGGGTCAGAGACTCGACGGCGGCTGCGTGTTCGCCCAGCGCGCAGGCGGCGATGGCGCGGTTATTGTAGGCATCGACGCAGGCTGGATCGAGCGCAAGCGCCCGGTCGAAACTCAAGATGGCCGCTGCGTGTTGCTCGAGCCCGACCAAGGCATTGCCGCGGTTCAAATGAGCGTTGGCGTAGTCCGGCGCGAGTTCCAGGGCGCGGTCCAAGTCGACGAGCGCGGCGGCATGTTGCTTGAGGTGCAACAAGGCGAGGCCGCGGTTGTGCAGCGCGGCAGTATTGTCCGGACCCAGGTCGAGCACGCGACTGAAGGCCTCCGCGGCGCGCGCGTACTCGTGCATTTCGACCAAGGCGTTGCCGCGGCTCAAGTGGGCGTGAGCATGCTCAGGGTTCCGCGCGAGGGCCGCATCGAAGCTCTCGACCGCGGCTGAAAACCGTCGCAGGTGGAGCAGTGCCACGCCCCGGTTGTGGAGCGGTTCAGGGTTCTGCGGGTCGACCGCGGCCGCGCGCGCGAATTCCGTGGCGGCTCGTTCCGGATCCTGGTTCTGCATCGCGATGATGCCGAGCAGGTTGAGCGCATCGGCGTGCTTCGGCTGCACCTTGAGAACCTGCTTGCAGTGGGTGCGAGCGGTCTCCCATTGTTGGCTCCGATAGGCGGCCAGTGCGCGCTGGAAGGCGACGGCAGCCGGCGGCGCCATCAGGCGATACCGCGCTCTTCGAGGAACTCGCAGAGGATGCGCGCCGTATGGCTCTTGCCCGGTTTGCGGATGATGGTTTCCGGCGCACCCTGCGCGACGATGCGGCCACCGCCGGCGCCGCCCTCGGGTCCCAAATCGATGATCCAGTCGGCCTCGGCCATGATGTCGAGGTTGTGCTCGATGACCACCACGGTATTGCCGGCGTCCACCAGCCGCTGCAGCACCCGGGTCAACTTGTCGACATCCGCCATGTGCAAACCGACCGTCGGTTCGTCCAACACATACACCGCATGCAGCCGTTCGCGCCGGGCGATGTCGAGGCCTAGGGCATCGGTGCGCACCTTCGCGAGTTCCGCGACCAGCTTGATGCGCTGACTTTCGCCGCCCGATAACGTCGGACTGGGTTGACCCAGGCCAAGGTATCCCAGTCCCACATCCGCCAGCAGCTCGAGTGGATGTTTAATGCTGCGCTGGGCGGCGAAGAACTCGACGGCATCCTCGACGCTCATGGCCAGGACGTCGCCGATGCTCCGCCCCTTCCATAAGATCGACAACGTCTCGCGATTGAAGCGCCGCCCGCCGCAGACATCACAAAGAATCTGCACGTCCGGCAGGAAGCTCATCTCGATGCGCTGCATCCCCTGGCCCTCGCAGGCCTCGCAGCGTCCACCCGCGGTGTTGAAGGAAAAACGACTGGCGGTGAAACCGCGGATGCGGGCATCGGTGGTTTCCGCGTACAGGCGGCGAATCGAGTCCCAAAAGCCGATGTAGGTGGCCGGACAGGAGCGTGGCGTCTTGCCGATGGGAGTTTGGTCCACCTCGAGCACCCGGCTCACCGACTGCCAGCCGTCGATGGACTCGCAACCGAAGACGGCGCGCGAACGTGGCTGCAATCGCTCGGCCTTCGAGGGGCGCGCCGTCAGCCGCTGCAGGTTGCCGAGCAGGACGTCGCGCGCCAACGATGATTTACCCGACCCCGAGACGCCGGTGATGACGCTCAAGCGGCCGAGCGGGACGCGGATGCTCGCGCCGCGCAGATTGTGCAGCGTGGCGCCATTGACGTCGATCGACGGTGTGTCCGCGCCCACGGCGCGACGGCGGGAGCGCGAATGTCGATAGGGCGTCGCCAGACAGCGGCCTGTCGGTGAGTCGGCGAGGAGGGCGAGTTCGGTGGCCGTGCCTTGCGCCACGACCCGCCCGCCGCGGTGGCCCGCGCCGGGGCCGAGATCGATCACGTGATCGGCGCGGCGGATCGTCTCCTCGTCGTGTTCAACCACGACGAGGGTGTTGCCCTTGCCGCGCAGGCGATCGAGGGTGGCGAGCAACGCGACGTTGTCGCGCGGATGAAGACCGATGGTCGGCTCATCGAGCACATAGCAGACGCCTTGCAGATTCGAGCCCAACTGGGCGGCGAGGCGGATGCGCTGGGCCTCGCCTCCGGACAAGGTCGGCGCCGCACGATTCAACTGCAGATAACCCAGTCCCACATCGATCAGGAAGGTGGTCCGGCTGTCGAGCTCGGCCAGGAGATCGCGCGCTATCTCGCGTTCGCGGCCGGCCAGTTTGATGTCGATGAGCGCCTTCGCAAAATCCTTGACCGGTAGCGCCGTGAGCGCAGCGATCGAGCGGCCGCGAAATAAGACGTTGCGAGCGACGGCATTCAGGCGGTCGCCATGGCACTCGGCGCAGGGCGGAAGCGTATCCGCCGCGGGCTCGCTCCAGCGCGACTCCTCGCCGGTCTGCTCCGCATCGAATTCAGCGATCGCGAGGCCGGTGCCGAAACAGGTCGCGCACCATCCATGGCGCGAGTTGAAGGAGAACAGGCGTGGGTCGAGTTCGGGGAAGCCCGTGCCGCAGTTCGGGCAGGCACGTTTGGTCGAGAACACCGCGGGGGTCCTGCCCGCCACTTGAACCACTCCTCGACCATGTTCGAGCGCGAGGTCGAGCGCAGTCCGCAGTTCCGCCTCGTGCGCCTTGTTCACGGTCAGCGTGGCGACCGGCAGCTCGATATTGTGTTCGACGAAGCGATCGAGCCGCGGCCACTTTGCGGTGGGCAGCCGCTTACCGTCCACATTGAGCTCCTGATAACCCTTGCCGCGCGCCCACTTCGCGAGCGCGGTGTAGAGACCCTTGCGGGCGACGATGAGCGGCGCCAGGACGATAATCTCCTCGCCGCGATAATCCTTGAGGATGCGTGCGGCGATGGCGTCCACCGATTGCGGTTCGATCGCCGCCGCGCACACCGGACAGTACTGCAGCCCGAGCTTGACGTAGAGCAGGCGCAGGAAATGATAGATCTCGGTGAGGGTGGCTACCGTGCTCTTGTGGCCGCCGCGGCTGGTGCGTTGTTCGATCGCCACGGTGGGCGGTATGCCGAAAATGGCATCGACCTCGGGACGAGACGCCGGCTGCACGAATTGGCGGGCGTAGGCGTTGAGCGATTCCAGATAGCGTCGTTGTCCCTCGGCAAACAGGATGTCGAACGCCAGGCTGCTCTTGCCGCTGCCCGACACGCCGGTGATGACGGTGAACTCGTTTTGCCCCAGGTTCACATCCACATTTTTGAGGTTGTGTTCGCGGGCACCGCGGATCTGGATCGCCTGCGGTCCCTTGGCGGGCCGCAGGAGTACGTCAGCGTCTTGAACGCGGTTGGCGAACACCGCCGGACCCTCCGCTTCGACGAGGGCGCGGCCGGTATATGAGCCGGTGAAGGCCATCACCGTCTCCGGTGTGCCGACGCAGACCACGGAGCCGCCGGCATTGCCCCCCTCGGGACCCAAGTCGATGATCCAGTCGGCGGCACGTATCACGTCGAGGTTGTGCTCGATGACCAGCAGCGAGTGGCCGGCGGCAAGCAAGCGCCGGAACGAGCGCAGCAGTTTCGCCACATCGTCGAAGTGCAGGCCGGTCGTCGGTTCATCGAACAGGAACAGGGAGCCGGCCCGCTCGCGCACCGCGCTCTCGGCCAGGTGCCCCGCCAGTTTCAGGCGTTGAGCCTCGCCTCCGGAGAGAGTCGGCACCGGTTGGCCGAGGCGCAGATAGTCCAAGCCGACGTCGGCGAGCGGTCGAAGACGCACGCCCACCTCGGGGTCGTCGGCAAAAAATTCAAGTGCCGCGGACACCGTCAGGTCGAGGACGTCGGCAATACTGTGCGGCGCGAAGCCCGGACGCGACAGCACACACTCGAGAATCTCCGCCCGGTAACGCCGGCCATTGCAATCGGGACAGCGCAGGTAGACATCCGAGAGGAATTGCATCTCGACGTGCTCGAAGCCGTTGCCGCCGCAGGCGGGGCAGCGTCCATTGCCGGCATTGAAACTGAACGTGCCGGCGGTGTACTTGCGTTCGCGCGCCGTCGGTAACCGGGCGAAGAGATTACGGATGGCATCGAAGGCGCCGACGAAGCTCGCCGGATTCGAACGGGTGGTGCGGCCGATCCGGCTTTGGTCGACCATGATGACGGCCCCGACATGCTCCATGCCGGCGAGTGCGCGATGACGGCCCGGGTTGTCGGTGGGCTCGCCCTTGGCGCGCTTCAACGCCGGCAGCAGCACGTCATGCACGAGGGTGGACTTCCCGGAACCACTGACGCCCGTCAGGCATACGAGCCGCTGCAGCGGGATGTCGACGTCGATGTTCTTCAGATTGTGCTCCGCCGCCCCTTCGAGCCGCAGCGCCGGCGTGTCGGCCGTGAACGCCGGACCTCTCGCGGCGGCGTGGTCGAGTTCGACGCGGCGGCGTTGGAACAGATAATCCGCGGTCAGCGACCCTCGCGCCGCGGCGAGTTCCCGCACGGGCCCGTAGAAAACGATCTCGCCGCCGTGTTCGCCGGGGCCGGGACCGATGTCGAGAATCCGGTCCGCCGCCTGCATCACCTTCGGATCATGCTCGACCACCACCAGCGTGTTGCCGGCGTCGCGCAGACGCTGCATCACGCCGACGATGCGACCCACGTCGCGGGCATGCAAGCCGATGGACGGCTCGTCGAGCACGAACAGCGTGCTCACCAGCGAGGTGCCGAGCGCCGTCGTCAGGTTGATCCTTTGCACTTCGCCGCCCGACAGCGTGCGCGACTGACGATCGAGCGACAGGTACCCCAGGCCCACGTCGGTCAGATAGGCAAGACGCGCCCGAATCTCGCGCAGCAGGAGCAGCACCGTGGCATCGAGCGCGGCCGGCAGCTGCAGCGTGGCAAAGAAGCGCCGGCAGTCATCGATGGGCAGCTGCATGAGATCGTGAATGTTGAGACTCGGCTCGCCGATCCGCCACAACAGCGCCTCGGGCTTCAAGCGGGCGCCGTGACAGGCGGTGCATTCGGTGTATGAACGGTAGCGGGAGAGCAGCACACGGATGTGCATCTTGTAGGCTTTGGTCTCCAGCCAGGCAAAGAAGCGCTTGACGCCGTACCAGACGTTCTTGGTCCATTCGCCCTCGCCGTCCAGCACCCAGTTGCGCTGCGCCGCGGTCAGCTCGCGCCACGGCGTGTCCAGCGGGATGGATCGCTTGCGCGCGAACTTCAAGAGATCCGCCTGACACTCCTTGTTCGATTCGGTCTGCCAGGGCTTGATCGCGCCGCCGCGCAGCGACAGCGAGCCGTCGGGAATGACCAGGTCATAGTCGACGCCTATGATGCGGCCGAAGCCGCGACAGGTGTCGCAGGCGCCCAACGGGGAGTTGAAGCTGAACGTGCTCGGGTTCGGTTCCCGGTAGGTGATGTTGCAATCGGCACAATGCAGGTCGGTGGAGAAGCGCCAGGGTGGCGATACATCGGCCGGCGATGCCTCGCCCCGCGAGGCGTCGCCTGGCGAAACGCCGGTCGCCGAGGAGTCCGCCGGCTCAGGCTGCGGGTACACGTCGAGCCGGCCAGACCCGATCTTGAGTGCCGCCTCAATGGCGTCCGACGCCCGTTCAAAATCGACCGTGGACCAGCGAAAACGATCCTGCACGACCTGCAACGTTTCGCCCCGTCGCGCGTGGACCCGGGCGTAACCCTGAGCGGCGAGCAGCGCCTCGACTTCGGCTTGCGAAAAATTCTTCGGCACGTCGATGGGAAAAGTCAGCACGAGCCGCGGATCGCCGGCGGCCGCGGCGCGAACCGCCAGCGCGGCACGGATGGTCTCGGCGGTGTCGCGCCGTACGGGCTCGCCACAGCCCCGGCAGAAGGCAACGGCAGCGCGGGCGAACAGCAGCTTCAAATGATCATTGAGTTCGGTCATCGTGCCGACGGTCGAGCGCGAGGTTCGCACCGGATTGGTCTGATCGATGGCGATCGAGGGCGGAATGCCGTCGATGCGATCCACCGCGGGTTTGTCCATGCGATCGAGGAATTGACGCGCATAGGGCGAAAACGTCTCGACGTAGCGCCGCTGTCCCTCGGCGTACAGCGTGTCGAATACCAGCGACGACTTCCCGGAGCCGCTGACGCCCGTCACCACGATCAACTCGTTGAGCGGCAAATCCAGGTCGAGGTTCTTGAGATTGTTCTGACGTGCGCCGCGGATGCGGATGGCATCAGGGCGGGGGGCATCTAGTGGCGGCATCGCCCCTAGTTTACAGCGAACGCTGGTTGCCTGCCGACGTCAGCGGCCGGCGAATTGCTCCATCATCAAGCCGGTGCCGCCGCGGGTCACGTGGGCGACGATGGCGGTGCGGCGGTGAATCTTGGTCACCAGCCCCAAGTTGATGGCGAAGGCGAGTTGCACTTGCTGACCTTTGCGCAGCCCAAGATTTTCTGTCTCGACGAAGACCCCATTGGCACTCAAATTTTTCGCCTTGCAAATGCGGCTCTTCTTGCCCGACATCACCACATAGACCGTGGTTCGTGCCCGGTGGCGGGTGTGCAAGCGACGCTCCATCAGTTTCGGCCTCTTTAGCGGGTGGGACAGGTCTTGGCGCCATTATGCACATCGGGATGTGTTTAGCGAAGCGCTTCGTGATGCATTGCGGCGTTATGTCCAAGGGTCTGCCATGCGCGCTGGCATTAAGGAAAATATCCAGGTGCATCAATATATTATGCAGAACAATATCGCTCCCACGCGAAGCGATAGGCGGCCTCGATGTGGCGCGCGAAACGGCCGCCGTCCATCAGCGGCGAGCGCTCGAGGCGGCCGCGCAGCTCGCGGCGCAAGGTTGCCAGTCGGGCGGGGTCGCGCGCCAGCGCCACAGCAGTTTCAACGAAGCCGGTATCGGAGCCCGCCGCGAGGTCACCCAAGCCCACCTGAGTCAATTGACTCAAGGTGCCGCGGCCCACACAGGTGTCGCCCACCCGTGTGATGGTGGGAACCCCCATCCACAGGGCGTCGAGGCTGGTGGTGTGACCGTTGTACGGCAGGGTGTCGAGGGCGAGATCGATCTTTTGATAACAGCGAAGGTAGCGCGCTCGATCCTGGTGGGGAACGAAGTCCATACGTTCATCGCCGATGCCGTGCCGTTCAAGCCGAGCGGCGAGCCGGGTTCGATGCCGTCCCTCCGGTGCCAGGAGCATCAGCCGGGCGCTCGGCATCGATTGCATGACAGCTCCCCAGAGACGCAACGTAGCGTCGCTCAATTTGCAGGGATTGTTGAGGCAGCCGAAAGTCACGAAGCCACGCGTCGATGCTGGCAGCGGCCCGACGTCGACCGGCGGCGTCAGGGGGTCATAGCACCAGAAGGAATCCGGCAGACGAATACTGCGCTCTACGTAGTCCTGCTCGCAGCCGGGCGGATCCAAACGCGGATCAGTGAGCCGATAGTCCATGGCGCCGAGGCCCGTGGTCCCCGGGTAGGCGAGCCAGGCGATTTGCACCGGAGCGGGCTTACGCGCGAATGTCAGCAGCCGGCCGCCGGCCATGTGCATGGTCAAGTCGACGAGCACGTCGATCTCATCCGCGCGGATGAGCTCCGCCAGTGCGGCATCGTCCAGAGTCCGCACTTCACGCCAGTGATCGGTCAGCGTGGCGATGTGTTGCGTTCGCTGGTCCGGCCGCAGGACGCTCGAGTAGCCGAAGACTTCGACTGCGGCGTGATCATGGGCACGGAGCAGTGGGATGGTGAACAGCGACTGGCAATGCTCGCGGAAGTCGGGCGACACGTAACCCACCTTCAGGCGCCGCAGGGGCTGGCGGTCGCTCCGAAACGATGGCACCACCTGTGCCCAGCGGGCGCCAAAGCGCTGCGCCCAGCGAGCACATTCTGTGCGCACCGGTTCGCAATCGCGGGCTTGAAAACACAGTGCATACGCCAAGTTGCCGTGGGTGACCGGGTTGTCGGGATCGAGTTCCAAAGAGCGGCGAAAGCAACGGATCGCCGCCTCCAGGTCGCCCGCATCCTTGAGAACACTGCCGAGATTGTCGTGCAGCGTGGCATTGTCCGGGCTGCGTTGCAGGCCCTGCCTGAGCACGTCCTCCGCCTCATCGAGACGGCCGAGGGTGCGCAACAGGCAGCCGGCGTTGTTCAGCGCGGCCACGCAGTTGCCGTCCGCGCGGATGGCGGCGGCATAGGATGCGCCCGCGGCGGCGAACTCGCCGAGCTCTCGCTGCATGTTGCCGAGGTTCACCCAGGCATCGACGTGCGCCGGGGAGAGTTCGATCGCCCGACGGTACCACTCGCCGGCTTCGCGCGCGTTGCCGAGGCCGGCGAGGGCGTTGCCCAGATTGAAGGCGGCATCCGCCGACTCGGCATCGTCGGCCAGCGCCTGTCGCAGCACCACCTCGGCGGCGGCGAAGTCGCGCCGGCGACACAGAGCAATGCCGAGATTCACGGCGTGGGCGGTGATGCGCGGTTCTTGGGCGATGGCGGCCCGCAGCAGCTCGATGGCCTCCCCGGTCCGGCCGACCGCCTGCAGTACCGTGCCGAGGTTCGCCATGGCCCCCGCCGCGTGCGGCCGAAGCTGCAGGGCGCGTCTGTAGATGAGCACGGCCTCGGTAAGCTGGCCGCCGCGTTGCAGGCAGTTTCCCAGGTTGTTGAGGGCCGCAAAGTGGTTGGGTTGCAGCTCCAGCGTCCGCCGGTAGGCGCTCGCGGCCGCGGCGTGCTGGTGCTGTGATTGCAAGGCGAGCGCCACGGCGAAATGCGCGTCGCCTGCAGCGGGATCTTGCTCGAGTACCCGCCGATAGGCGACTTCGGCCTCGGCGTACCGGCCGAGTGCCTGAAGTGCCTGACCGCGACCCATCTCGAGATTGAGCGGTGCAGGCTGCCCAAGGCTTGTGCGAATGGCCGCGGCCCGCTCGATGAGCTCGAGCGCGGATTGCGCTTCGCCCTCCTGGAGGTCGAGCAGCGCGGTGCGAAACAGGGTGTCGGCATCGGCGGGCTCTTCGCTCAAGAGTTGCTGATAGAGACGGCGTGCTGCGCGCAGATCGCCGGCGCGGTGCCGCGCGGTCGCCATGGCCAACAGCTCCGGGTTCGCGGTCATGGCGGCGGCGAACCTGTCGGCCGAGAAGCCGTCGCTAGAGGCCCCAACGCCGCGATCAGGGGCGCCAAGTCCGGCGCCAGCGAGCGGGCGCGGCCGATGCTCGACGAATAGATCGGTTGACGCACGGCGGTCGCGCTCGCGGTGCGAACCGCCCGCTCCTTGGCAAAAAAGCGCGTGCAGGCGTCGTCCCAGCTCAGCCCAAGAAAATCGATGAGTCGGCGCATTATCGGTTCCGGCGCCGCGACCAATTCTTCGTAGTCGACGTCGATGAAGACTGCGCCCGGCAATGACGCCCGCCAATGCGCCATGAGCGCATGGTAAGCCCGGTAATAGCGGCCCAATTCGGCGAGCTCGTAGGTGAAGTTCAACTCGCCCAAGAACAATTTCGTGTATGCCGAGAAGCAGGTATCGAGCGGGTCGCGCCGGCAGTGGATGATGCGCGCCCGCGGCATGAGCCGATGAATGATGCCGAGGTGGCGAAAATTGGCGAGGTCCTTGTCGATGACGCGCAGCGCGTGCGGCGCCGCGTGGCGCAATCGGGCCGTGACCTGCGTCGCGATCTTCGTCTGTCGTTCAGGAGCCGGATCTGGCGCCGTCGCGGCCGCTTCGAACAGACCGCGCAATTGCAGCTGCTCGCCCGCCCCGTGGACCGCGGGATGCGACGCCAGGATCTGTTCCACCAACGATGACCCGGAGCGCGGCATGCCGACGATGAAGACCGGCAGCTCCGAGAGGCGATCCGGGTCGGCCGTGATCGATGGCGGCGCGGGCCATGCACGTGCGGCGATGGTCTCGAGGGCTTTCGCGGCGAGGTCGGCGTCGTAATCGACGCTGGCCCGTTTCAGTCGATTAGCCGCGTGCCAATGCCTGATGGCGGTCCGTGGCTCGCCCACGTCCAGGTACGATTTGCCGAGAGCAAAATGCAGCAACATACGATCTCGGCTCACACGAGGGCCCGCGGCCAAGCGCTCCATGGCGGCAAGTCGTGGATCGCCCGGCAGGCAATGATCGACGTTGCTCTGGTTGTACCAGGCTTCGGCCAAGGTGGGTTGACGGTCGAGCGCCTGACCGAAGGCGGCCGAGGCCAGCGCGACGCGCCCGAGATGCATCAGCATCACGCCTTTGTCGGACAGCGCCGTGGCCGAGCCGCGCGCTGCAGCCCGATCGAATGACGCGAGCGCTTCGGTATGCCGGCCCGCAACGTCGAGCGCCAGGCCGTGGGCGCGCAACAACTCAGCGGATTCAATACCCTGACTGAAGGCGTCCTCGCAGACCTGGGCGGCGGCCTGGAATTGATCCACCAGCCGGAGCAGATGGGCCTTCAGCGCCAGAAAATTGGCGTCTCCAAGACCGCGTGCTTCGATCGCGCCGAGTCGCTCGAGCGCCGGCCAGTAGCGGCCCATGTGCAGTTCGATGTCGGCGGCGCGGAGATGGAATTCCAGCGTTTGCGGTTGGCGTGCCACGGCCTCACCGGCCTGCGTCAGGGCTTCCGGGTAACGGCCGAGATCCTGCAACAGCAGGGCGAAGGCGTCGCGCGCCTCGGGGTAGTCCGGGCGTCGCGCGATCAGCCCTGCGAACAGGTCGAGTGCAGCCGCCGTTTCGCCGAGACGGCCGAGCGCATTGGCGAGCCCGCAGGTTGCCGGCGCCGAGTCGGGCGCAAGCCTGAGCGAACACTCGAAGCAGTCTCGACTCTCGGCATATTGCTGCTTGGCGAACAGCAACCGACCGAGGCAAAGCCAGGTCAGTGGTAGCGCCCGGTCGAGGGCCAACGCCCGCCGTACCGCTGCGATGGCGCCCTCAAGATCGTCGGGTTTGCAGCAAAGCTCCGCGTAAGACAGCAGGTGGATGGGCGAGGCGGACGGTGAGTCGGCGGCCTCGCGCAGCAGCGCTCGCGCAAGCCCCTGATGACCCGCCGCATACTCGATAACCCCGAGCAGATGCAAGACGCCGGGGTCGCGGGGCTCTACGCACTGCGCAGCGGCGCACGCGGCCCGCGCCAGATCCATGGCGCCGGTCGAATAATGGTGGAGGGCCCGCTGCAAGTGGTGCGTCGCCGAACGGACAGAATGAATCACAATCTCAAGCCTCACGCGACCCTTGAAGGTACGCGCCGGCTTGGGCTTAGGCGATGTCCTTGCGGCGAATCGCCAGCTGCTCGGGCGCGTCAATGCCCATCTTCACGCGCCGGCCGGTGCCGCCCAACAGGGTGATTTGAATCGGCCCGTTGGCGAACAGCTCCGCAACCGTCATGTTGCCATCCGCGTTATCCGCGGGTTGGATCACAATCGATTCGTCAGCGCGTCGACTAAGTACTAGCATGAATCATGCCCGCGCCAGCGCTCTGAGCGACTTGGCGAAGGTCTTTCCTTGAGGACTGTAGGTGACGGAGGCACCGCCACGCAGGATCTTCATCAACTGGCTCACGTGACCGCGGCGCGCGTTGATGATGTAGCCGTTCACCTCGTTCGCGACCCGGCAAGTGGCGATCAATTCCAACAGCGATCGCCAGCGCTCGCCGAGATTCTCGTTGACGTCGACGGTGCCACCCATCGGCGCTGGCATCGCAGTCTTGCGCGACGGCAGCGTGATCGCGGCAGCGGCACAGAGTTGCCGTCGTTCCACTTCGAGTCGTTCGATGACACCCAGCAGCTCGGTTTTTTGCGCGGCCTGCTCCAGCACCGCCTCCTGGGAGGTACCGGTGAGCGCGGTGCGCTCATCGATCAGAGTTTTGCTGAGCGAGCGTGCCGCCTCGATTTCCCGGTCGAGAACCGCTTCTAAGCGCCGCTCTGTATCGCTGTTCATGTCTAGTTCAATCCCGACTCAAACTGAATGATCTTGTCTGCGACCCGGCCGGTGTCGACCTGGTAGGTGCCGTTCTGCACCGCTTGCTTCACCGATGCCACCTTCTGGCTGTTCACCACCGGTGCGGCGGCGACGGCCTCGCTCAGCTTCTGCAATGCCAGCGCTGGTCCGGTGATGGTCACCGTATCGGCAGTCGACGTCGGCGTTGCCGCCTTCGCGGTGGCATCGCTCTGCGGTTTGTCAGCGGCGACCGCAGCCCCGCCCGCTGCACCCGTCAGGGTGGTGAGTGGTTCGGGCGGCGAATATCCATTGATCCTGTTGGACACCTTGATTCTCTCCTAGGGCAAACGGCCTACCCATACGAGGTTATCGGACGGGTGAGGGGTAACTTTAATCCGCGGGCCCAAATTTATTTGCATGTTGAGGGTTATCGACTGTGACGCGTATCACTTTAGGGTGATTAGAAAATAATTTCGACGACTTGAGCAGAGCGGGCGATGCCCTCGACCACTTTGCCGGAAGATAGATTGAGGACCTTGACCCGTTGGTTGACGAGGCCGTCGGTCAAGGCCCGGCCTTCCATGCGCACGCTGATCCCACCGGCGTCGGCGACCAACGTGACGGTTTGACCATGCTGGACGGCCTGCATGCCGATGAGTTCCTGATTGGTGATGATGGCGCTGCCGGCAATTGCCCGGCCTGCGGTCATGCCGACGGCGATGCCGGGGTCATCGAGGTAGCCCTGCGGCAATGCCGTCAGATCATGTTGCTCGACGGTCAAATCCTTCGCTGTCAGAACGGTGCCGGCGATGATGGCATGCGCCGCCAACACCACCGGGGTGGTGCCGACGATCTTTGCCGGTATGTAGACGTGCCAGGGCGAGTGACCATCGCAGCGCAGCTCGATCAGCGCCCGTCCCTGGACTTGCAAACCGGGCGCTTGCGCCGACTTGACCGGGACCTCGCAGTGGGCGAGCCGGACCTGCGGCGGCAGCGGTCCGACCTGCAGCCGCTGGCGGTCGTTCGGCGCGGGCAGCACTTTGAGCGCCTCCGCTCGCGCGAGCGCCTCCAGCGCGGAGTTGTCCTCGTTGTCCGCCGCCGCCGCCGCCGCCGCGGCTGCCGTGGCGGTGGCGGCAGTGGCGAGAGAACTCAAGAGTAACGGCACGAGCAGCACGGCACGCGGTAGCAAGTGACGGCTTTTTGGCGTTCGCGATGACATAGAGAAACATAAGCAAGCGGCGTGCCACACTTTCCGTGACGGCAGTCGCGGTCGCCGCCAGGGTAGTCGCGGCGCTCCCCATGGCACCCGTTGGCTGCCGTGGCCGCCGACGTGGCAGTCGCGGCAGCCGACGTGGCAATCGGTTGCCGCGGCCGCCGCTTGTTCACGCACAGCGCAGGCGGTGCAAATCGACGCGCCGCGGCCCCGACAAGCCATTATGGACCGCCTCCTGATGTTGGCACAGCTCTTGCTTTATCCGCCATCGAGGAGCAACGCAACCATGTTCGACAACATCTTCGGTATCCACGAACCCGCCCTGTTACTGGCCGGACAGCGACTGAGCGTCTTGGCGAACAACATGGCCAATGCGGATACGCCGAATTTCAAGGCTCGGGATATCGATTTTGCCGAAGTGCTGGGCGGCCAGGGCGATACCCCGCTGCCCGTTACCGTGACCAACGCGGGACATATGACGTTGAGCGACAACGGCGTGCCGGCGGGCGAAGTGAAATACCGCAATCCCTATCAGGCAGCACTCGACGGCAACACCGTTGAAATGCCGGTGGAAGAGGCGGCCTTCGCCGAAAACAACGTCCGGTATCAGGCGAGCCTCACCTTCGTCAACAGTCAAATATCGCTGTTGTCGTACGCCATCGCCGGCCAATAAGCCTTCAGGAGAAAACGCATGTCCTTGTTCAGTGTCTTCAACGTCGCCGGCAGCGCCCTCAATGCGCAGACCATCCGGCTCAACACGACGGCGAGCAACCTCGCCAACGCGGAGAGCGTCAACGGCGATCCGAGCCAGGTGTATCGCGGCCGGCACGCCGTGTTCCAGGCGATGATGGACGATTCCGATACCAGCGACGATGGCCAGGATGCGTCGGCCGGCGTGCGGGTTCTCGGCATCGTCGAGAGCACGACGCCGCCGACCATGAGCTATCAGCCGAACAACCCGCAGGCCAACAAGGACGGCTATGTGTACGCGTCGAACGTCAATCCCATCGAGGAAATGACCAACATGATCTCGGCCAACCGCTCCTTCTCCAGCGACGTCGAAGCGATCAACACCGCCCGCGATTTGCTTCTCAAAACGATTTCGATGGGTCACTAGGACTTCAAGGACCGCTATTTATGATTTCACAAATTCACGCTGCGACCTCCGGGACCGGCACTGGCACCGGCGCCACCGGCACCTCGTCGACCACCGGGACCAGCAGTTCCTCGAGCACCTCCGCAGGTTTGTCCGGCACGGGCAATGTCTCGCTCGGCGGCACGGACTTTCTGACGCTGATGCTGGCGCAGCTCAAGAATCAGGATCCGACCAGCCCGGTCGACAGCAACGCATTTCTCAGCCAGCTCGCGGAACTCAGCACGGTGGAGGGTATCAACAGTCTCAACACCTCCTTCGGTACGCTGGCGAACTCGTTGACGTCGAGCCAGGCGCTGCAGGCATCGTCGCTGCTCGGCCACCAAGCGCTGGTGCAGAGTTCCAGCGTCGACACCAGCACCGACGGCCAGGCCATCACCGGCGCCGTCAACGTGCCTGAGACGAGTTCGTCGGTCACGGTCGACATCACCAACAGCAGTGGCGTGCTCGTGAACCAGATCAGTCTCGGTGCGCAGTCGAGCGGAATGGCCGACTTCAGCTGGAACGGCAAGCAGGGGGACGGCTCCGCGGCCCCGGCCGGCACCTACTCGGTCAATGCGATCGTCGAGGGCGCAGCCAAGGGAACGGCAATCAGCACGTACATCAATGGCACGGTCGAAAGCGTGACCATGGGCTCCGGGAGTTCGACCGGAACTTCCACGACTTCAACCGGGACCTCGGGATTGACCTTGAACGTGGCCGGGCTGGGCAGCGTGCCCTTCTCCGAAGTCGCACAAATTTCCAACTAACCGTAGGAACACTTAACTCATGTCAAGTTTTAGTATTGCACTCTCAGGATTGACGGCGTCGAGCTCAGATCTCAGCGTCACCTCCAACAACATTGCCAACGCCGACACCGTGGGCTTCAAGTCCTCTCGCGCCGAATTCGGCGACGTGTACGCCGCGGGCGCGGTGGATCTCAATACCTCGATCTCGGGAGAAGGTGTGCAGCAGCTGGTCACCGCGCAGCAATTCACCCAGGGCAACATCAGCACCACCTCATCGAACTTGGACCTCGCGATCAGCGGCGACGGGTTCTTCACGCTGTCGGGGGCGAACGGTCTCGAATATTCGCGCAACGGCCAATTCTCGGAGAATGCCAACGGCGACGTCGTGAGCACCAACGGCGAGGCGCTGCAGGTCTATCCGCCGCTCACCACGGGCGGCTTCAACACCGGCGCATTGTCGAACTTGAATCTGCAGTCGGCACAGAGCGCGCCCAAGGCGTCAACCAATGCGGTGGTCACCTTGAACCTGCCGGCGGGCGCCACCCAGCCCTCGCAGTACACCGGCGCAGCCTACGGCCAACCGGGCGCATTCGATCCGGCCAACTCGGCAACCTACAATCAATCCACCTCGACGACGGTGTATGACTCGCTCGGCAACGCCTACCCCGCGACCATGTACTTCACCGCGCTGACGCCGGTTGCGGCGAGTGCCGGACCGCCGCCGGTCGCAGCCATTCCCGCGGACACGTGGGCGGTGAATATGACCATCAACGGCGCCTTGGCGGGCGGTAGCCCGCAACAAATGACTTTCAGCACCAGCGGCGCTCTCCAGGATGTCAACGGCACACCGATCGCGACGGCCGGTACCAAACTACCCTTTACCTACACGCCGCCGGATGGCGGCAACGCCATGAACGTCGCCTTCAACTTCGCTACGACCACCCAGTACGGCGGCTCCTTCGGCGTGACCTCCATCACCCAGGACGGCTTCGCCACCGGTCAGCTGTCGACCGTGGCCATCGATTCCACCGGCATCGTCTCGGCCGTATATACCAACGGCCGCACCACCCAATTAGGCCAGCTAGCGATGGCCAATTTCCCGAACACTCAAGGGTTGAAGCAGCTGGGTGACACCAGCTGGGCATCGACCTTCGACTCCGGCGACGTCGTTCAGGGCACAGCCGCCTCGGCCGGCTTCGGCAGCATCCAAGCGGGCGCGCTCGAGAGTTCGAACGTCAACCTGACCACCGAACTCGTCGACATGATTACCGCGCAACGCGAATTCGACTCGAACGCCCAGGTCATCACCACGGCCAATCAAGAGTCGCAAACCGTCATTCAGATTAGTCATTAATGGACCGCGGGCTCTATGTGGCAATGACCGGCGCCAAGCAGATCATGCAGGCGCAGGCTGTCAACAACAACAACATCGCGAATGTCAGCACGACCGGATTTCGCGCCGACACCGTCGCCTTCTCGAGCCAGCCCATCTACGGGGCAGGCTATGCGAGCCGGGTGAACGCCGTTGCCGAGGACAACGGCGTGGATTTCTCCACCGGCCCCTTGGAGAGCACGGGAGCGTCGCTCGACATCGCCGTCAACGGATCCGGCTTCATCGCGGTCCAGGGCGCCGACGGGCAGGAAGCGTACACGCGCGCCGGTGGACTCAAGGTCTCCGACACCGGCGCCGTGACCACTGAAGGCGGGCAGGCGGTGCTGTCCGAGTCCGGCCCGGTGCAGATACCGCCGGCCAGTTCGATCACGATCGGTGGCGACGGCACGATCTCGGTGGTGCCGCTCGGTTTGGCCGCGGTCGCGCAGTCCCAGGTGGATCGCATCAAATTGGTGAATCCGTCGACAAAGACCCTGAAGAAAGGGGCCGATGGGCTCTTCTATCTGACGGCCGGCGGCAAGGCGCCGACCGACGAGACGGTGCACGTCTCCTCAGGAATGCTCGAGTCGAGCAATGTCAATCCGGCCATGTCGCTGGTCAATATGATCGAGCTGCAGCGCATGTACGAATTCCAGATCAAGAGTATGAATTCAGCCGACACGAACGAACAAAGCGCCGAGCGCATGATGTTGACGTCGTAAGCCTAAGAGGAATGCCCGCATGAATCTCGCCCTATGGGCCGCTAAGACCGGCCTCGATGCCCAGAATACCCAGATGGCGGTGATCGCCAACAACCTCGCGAACTCCAACACGACGGGCTATAAAGCCGATCGCGCCACGTTCCAGGACCTGATGTATCAGAACATCCAGCAGGTCGGCTCGCAAAGCACGCAGAACACGCAGTACGCGGCCGGACTGTCGCTGGGCACCGGCGTGAAAATCGGCGCCACCGAGAAGAGTTACCTGCAGGGCAGTGTCCTGCAGACCGGCGGCACGCTCGATCTGTCGGTCACCGGCAATGGCATGTTCCAGATCACCATGCCCGATGGGTCGCTCGCGTACACCCGCGACGGCTCCTTCAGCCTCGATGCGCAGGGCAACATGGTGACCGCGAGCGGCTACCCGTTGTCGCCGGCGATCACCGTTCCGATCACGGCGCAGTCGGTCACCGTCGGTGCCGACGGCACCGTGACGAGCACCACGGCCGGCACATCGAAAACCACGACTCTCGGCCAGATTCAGTTGGCGAATTTCGTCAATATGCAGGGGTTGCAACCCATCGGCAATAACCTCCTGACCGAATCGGCGTCGAGCGGTTCGCCGCAGGTCGGCGCTCCGGGCACCAATGGGTTCGGCACCTTGAGCCAGGGCTCGCTGGAAACGTCCAATGTCAACACGGTCACGGAGCTCGTCAACATGATCACCTGCCAAAGGGCCTATGAAATGAACTCCAAGGCCATCAGCACGACGGATCAGATGCTGCAGTATCTGACGCAGAACCTGTCATGATGACCGTCGCCAAGGCCCGCAGGCGGTCGGTCGGCTGTTTCTCGGTCGGTGTCTGGGCTTGCACGCTACCGCTGTATTTGACACTGCCGGCCTGTGGCTTGTTACCGGCAAAGAGTCACAAGCCGGATGCGCCGGTCGCGCGCGCCTTGCCGCCGCCGACGCCGCGCACCGACGGGGCAATCTACCAGGCGGGTCAACAAATGGAATTGTTCGCGGACTTGAAGGCGCGCCGGGTCGGCGACGTGCTGTCCATCGTGCTCAACGAAAACACCAACGCCAGCAAGAGCGCGACCACGACGACGGCGAAGACCACGTCGGTGGCGAACAGCGCGCCGACGCTGTTCGGCAAGTCGATCACCACCAAGGGGGTGCCCATTCTCAATACGACGATCTCAGGCGCTGACGGCTTCAACGGCGCTGGCACCAGCGCGCAGAGCAACACCTTGGTGGGAAATCTGACGGTGACCGTGATCGACGTGCAGCCGAATGGCAATCTCGTGGTGGCCGGCGACAAGACCTTGAAGCTGAATCAGGGTGACGAATTCGTGCACATCGCCGGCGTCGTGCGGCCCGCCGACATCACGACCAACAACACCGTGACGTCCGACAAGCTCGCGGATGCGCACATCAGCTACTCCGGCAAGGGCGTGGTGGACAGCTCGAACAGGATGGGCTGGCTGGCGCGATTCTTCAATTCACCTTTCTCACCCTATTGATGGCCGGCGCAACATCATGCTAATGAAAGTCTTCGCTGCGCTGGTGCTCTTACTGGGAACGACCGCGTCCCAGGCCGAGCGCATCAAGGACATGGCGCAAGTGCAAGGCGTGCGGACCAACCAGCTGATCGGCTACGGACTGGTGGTGGGCTTGAATGGCACGGGCGATCAAACCAGTCAGGCGCCGTTCACGGTGCAATCGCTGACCAACATGCTCGCGCAGCTCGGTGTCACCGTGCCGGCCAACGTCACGCCGCAGTTGAAGAACGTCGCCGCCGTATCGGTGCATGCGGTGCTGCCGGCCTTCATGAAGCCCGGACAGACCATCGACATCACGGTCAATTCGATCGCCAATGCCAAGAGTCTGCGCGGCGGATCGCTGTTGGTGACGCCCTTGCATGGGCTCGATGGGCAGATCTATGCCATCGCCCAGGGTAATTTGATCGTCAGCGGCTTTGGCGCCGAGGCGCAAGATGGTTCGAAGTTGACGGTGAATGTGCCGAGCTCGGGCCGGATACCGAATGGCGCGACGGTCGAACGCGCGGTGCCCACGCAACTGGCCCAGGGTGATGCCATCATCTTGAACTTGAACGATCCGGACTTCACCACGGCGACACGGTTGGTCGAGAGCGTGAATCATGGCATCGGCGGCGATGTCGCCAGCATCATCGATGGCGGTTCGGTGCGCGTGGCGGCGCCCGCCGCGCTCACGCAGCGGGTCGCCTTCCTGTCGCAGATCGAGAATCTACAAGTCGAACCCGCCAGCGCGCCGGCGCGGGTCATCATCAACTCGCGCACCGGCACGGTGGTCATCAGCAGCAACGTCACGGTGAGTCCGGCGGCCGTCTCGCATGGCTCATTGTCGGTGACGATCAAGGAGGACAAATCGGTGAGCCAGCCCGGACCGCTGTCCGCGGGACAGACCACCGTCGTGACCAATTCAACCATCAAGGTCGATGAAGGTAGCAATCATATGTTCTTGTTCAAACCCGGTGTCGATCTGGAGCAGATCGTGCGCGCCGTCAACGAAGTCGGTGCGGCGCCCGGCGATCTGGTCGCCATTCTCGAGGCCTTGCGCGAGGCCGGAGCGCTGCAGGCCGAGCTGATCGTGATCTAGACGACATGAGCAACTCAATTCCACCCATGGCCGGGGCACTGCCGCCGTCGGCCGCCACGACGACGGCGGCGAATAATTACAGTGACGTGAATGCACTCGCGGCGCTCAAGAAGGATCCGAGTTCGCCCGAGGCCATTCACGCCGTCGCCCAACAGGTCGACGCGTTGTTCATGCAGATGATGCTGAAGAGCATGCGTGACGCCGGCGCCGAGGTCGGCGAGGCGCCCAGCAATGAAATGGGCATGTATCAGGACATGTTCGACAAACAGATCGCGCTGCAGCTGAGCGAGCGCGGCGGGCTCGGCATCGGCGCCCAATTGACCCGCCAGTTGGCGGCCCACGCGCAAGCCGCTGCCGGCCACCCGCAGCCGGGACGCATCGGCGCGCTCGATCAGCTGCTCGCGCCCAGCCAGGGGGGCGGTACCCTCGAGGCCGATGAGGACGCGGATGGCGACACACAGTCCGCGGTCGCCGCGCCGACTACCGGCAGTACGCTGCAGGACGCCATCCAATTCGTCGGCGCGATGCTGCCCACCATACAACGCGCCGCGGCGAGCCTGGGCGTGAGTCCGGTGGGGATGTTGGCCCAGGCGGCGCTCGAAACGGGCTGGGGCAAGC
>Ga0116226_10001233_pt1 | contig 22057 bp, 13 predicted proteins | sample S1TSphfallax_FD_89692 | JGI IMG/M metagenome (GOLD analysis project Ga0116226, IMG submission 89692) | Host-associated microbial communities from peat moss isolated from Minnesota, USA - S1T2_Fa - Sphagnum fallax MG | ecosystem: Host-associated > Plants > Peat moss > Unclassified | place: USA... | reverse complement strand
TTGCTCTTCATGATACTTATTATGTGGTAGCTCACTTCCATTATGTTCTAAGTATGGGTGCTGTATTCGGAATTTTCGCAGGATTCTATTTCTGAGTGCCAAAGGTTATAGGACTTACTTATGATGAAGCTCTTGGAAGACTTCACTTCTGAGTAATATTTATTGGAGTTAATCTTACTTTCATACCTCAACACTTCCTAGGACTAGCAGGAATGCCTAGAAGAATTTCCGATTATCCTGATGCATTTGCAGGTTGAAATATGGTAAGTAGTTTCGGATCTATTATTTCTATTATTGCTACTGTTATTTTTGGAGTTGTTGTTTATGATATGTTCATGTATGGTAAGAGTACTAGTACTAGCCCTTGAAGTATTCCAGCTTTCTTCTTTAGTACTAGTCCAAGTGTAGTATTTGATAACCAAACAACTAGTCTTGAATGAGCTCTTGATACTCCTACTCCTAGTCATGCATATCTTATGATTCCTACTATGAGTGATCAAAACTAATATTCCTAGAAATTCTTTATTTATGTGATGTACTTATATTAGGTACATCAATCCCCTGAAAGATATTTTTAGATGAGAGTCGAGAAGGAATTTTCCTAAGCTATTTAAGCACATTTAAAAGAATTTATTATGCCACAACTACTACCTTTTACTTTTATTAGTCAACTATCATATGCTTTCCTAGCACTTCTATTCCTTACATATGTATATTCAGTGTACTTTATACCACAAACTGTAGAACTACAAACATGTAGAATATATATGACAAAGATTTAATTAGAAAAATATTTTTATGTACATTCTTAAAGTCATTGTTGTTTTGTTTTAATGTGTTGTATCTATAAATATATAGGTACATTCCCTTATGTGCAATAGTATAAATGGCAATACACCGATATTTGGCATCGGATTATCTTAGTTCGACTCTAAGTTACACATTTACAAACTTTTAGTCAAGAATATTATATTCTGAATATTCATTGATGTACATGAGAATTTTTAAAACACACCCTATTCTAGGTCTAGTCAATAGTTATATAATTGATAGTCCTCAGCCAGCTAACATTAGTTACATGTGAAATTTTGGTAGTCTTCTAGGTACATGTCTAGTAATACAAATTATTACAGGAGTAGTACTAGCTATGCATTACACACCAAGTGTGGACATAGCATTTATTAGTGTAGAGCACATCATAAGAGATGTACATTACGGTTGACTAATTAGATACCTACATGCTAATACAGCATCTTTCTTCTTTATTTTTGTATATCTACATATTGGTAGAGGTCTTTACTATGGAAGTTATAAGTCACCTAGAGTACTACCTTGAAGTATTGGAGTAATTATTCTAGTACTTATGATGGCAACAGCTTTCATGGGTTATGTACTACCATATGGTCAAATGTCTCTATGAGGAGCTACTGTTATTACAAATCTTATAAGTGCCATTCCTTGAATTGGTGAAGATCTAGTGCAATTTATTTGAGGAGGTTTCTCTGTTAATAATGCTACTCTAAATAGATTCTTTAGTATTCATTTCCTACTACCATTTATTCTAGCAGCACTAGCCGCAATACATATACTTGCACTGCATGAGCATGGTAGTTCAAATCCTCTAGGTATTACAGGAAATGTTGACAGACTTCCTATGCATCCTTACTTCGTATTTAAGGATCTAGTTACTATTTTTGCATTCTTTGTAGTTCTAACTATTATTGTGATGTATGTACCTAATATGCTAGGACATTCTGATAATTATATTCCAGCTAATCCTATACAAACACCACCTTCAATTGTACCAGAATGATATCTACTACCATTCTATGCTATTCTTAGATCTATTCCAAATAAGCTACTAGGAGTTATTGCTATGTTTATAAGCCTACTAATTCTACTTGCTATGCCTCTTCTAGATCAAAGTAGAGTAAGAGGTAGTCAATTTAGACCACTAAGCAGAGCTATCTTTTGAATTCTAGTAGCCGACTTTGCTGCTCTTATGTTCCTAGGTCAAGAACATGTAGAACAACCATTTATTATTGTAGGTCAAATTGCTACTGCAATTTATTTCCTTTGATTTATTCTTCTTGTACCTATAACTAGTATTATTGAAAATACTCTACTAGACTTCTCTAGTAATGATCAAAAGTAGTTAATGTACTTTCCCTTCCCCCTTTTACTAGATGTAAAGGACAAGCATACTATTGGTGAGGTAATACGTTTGCTATACGTCCGCATAATGCTTGTGAGTTCAATTCTCTCCTTGTCCGACATCTATAATTAAAATAGCATGAAGTAAACTTAACCTTTATAAATGACATTTATGTCACTATTCATTTCTTTTGTCTTGTAATATTACAAGACAAACTTAAGTATGAAGAGATTGATGCATCATCAACCAATTTATTATAAAATGATAACATGAGTACAAAGTCCTCTTGAACAATTTGAAGTAATTAGTCTACTTCAAATTTCTAGTCCTCTTCTACATCTTAACCTAACTTTTACTAATCTAGGTCTATTTACAGTACTTGCTGTTGTAATTCTTACAGTTCTTCACGCACAAGGTATAAACAATCTAAGTCTAGTTAGTAGTAGAATTAGTATGTTTATTGAATCTATTTATGCTACAGTACAAACTATGGTAAGAGATCAAATTGGTATTAGAAACGAAGTATATTTCCCATTTATTTATTCACTATTTACATTTATCCTAGTTATTAATCTTGTAGGTAATGTTTCTTATGGATTTGCTCCAGGAACAAGTGCTGTAGTTAGTATAGGAATAAGTCTTATAATTTTCTTTGGAGTTACACTTCTAGGATTTGACAGACATGGTATTCACTTCTTTAGCTATTTTGTACCTGCAGGTAGTCCACTTGCTCTAGTACCTGCACTTATTCTTATTGAACTTATGTCTTATCTTGCTAGAGCTGTTAGCCTAGGAGTAAGACTATTTGCAAATCTTGTAGCAGGACATTCACTTATGATTATCCTTGGAGGTTTCCTTTATCAAGGATTTAGCAGTGGTCTTATTATGTTCTTTGTAACTCTACTACCATTCGCCTTCTTCCTAGCTATTATAGGACTAGAAGTTGCTGTTTCTTGTATTCAGGCCTATGTATGATGTGTTCTAACATGTATTTACATTAAGGATAGTCTTGACCTACACTAAGTTACATATGTAAAGGATATTTATTATCTTTTACATTGTACTTTATCCCCCCCTAAAGCGTTAGTTAAGCGGTTATAACTTTTTTCTTACACAAAAAGATGGTTGGTTCGATTCCAGCACGTTTTAAAATCCAGGAGATAAAATAATTTCCTATACATACTTATCATATAATAAAGAACAAAGATTAAGTAGCTCAGAGGTAGAGCATCTAGCTGTTAACTAGGGTGTCAATGGGTTCAATTCCCTTCTTAGTCTATACTAAATATAAATATTCTGCATGTTTAGTATCTCAAACTTAGTTTTCTTAGAAAATTATTCTGTAATAATTATATGACAACATTTCTAAGCTATATAATATGTGTAAGTAGTATTATAGTTATTACGAGCAGAAGTCCTGTAACTTCAGTAGTATATCTTATTAGTACATTTCTACTTACAACTATTTATCTATCTGTACAAAGTATGGTATATCTAGGTCTTACATATACAATTGTTTATGTTGGAGGTGTCATAGTTCTTCTACTTTTTGTAATTATGATGATGAATCTTGGTCTACAAAGTCCTAGTAGATTTACTCAAAATCTTCCACTTAGCATAGTAGTAATTTGTATTTACACTCAAATTATTCTAAATATAGATGATATAATTAGACCTAGTAGTGTAATAGATATTTTCCAATCAATTACATCTGTACTTACAGTGTCAGACATAAATCAACATAATTCTATGTATAATGATCTTCAAATATCATTTAGCAATACTATGTCCTCTATTTCTGAAGCAACACAAATCCAAAGTATTGGTTTTGAACTTTATACACACCAAGGTATTTGACTTATTCTTATTAGTATGGTACTTATGCTAAGCATAGTAGGTCCTATTGTCATTTGTCAAAAGAAGATTTAATTCTTTAAATAATTTGTTATATGTAGTTTAAAAAATAACAATTCTTATAAGAATAAGATTTGACTTATAAGTTGTGTGAATGCTCTTTGTAATCAAATCATTATGCTAAATTATAATATTTTTACTACCCTGTTTTGTGATGCTCCAACAGCATGACAAGTAGGTTTCCAAGATAGTGCAAGTCCAACATATGAAGGTATTATTATTCTTCATGATAGTATTTGTTTTTATCTAGTTCTTGTTTCCGTTCTAGTATTTTGAGTACTAGGATCTATTCTTATTAACGATAATTCAAATGTTCAAGCTATTACTCATAAGTATGCTAGTCATGGTACTCTAATCGAGCTTATTTGAACTATTACTCCTGCTATTATTCTAATTATAATTGCGTTTCCTAGTTTCAAGCTACTTTATCTTATAGATGAAGTTGTTAGTCCAACACTTACAGTAAAGTGTGCAGGTAACCAATGATTCTGAAGTTATGAGCTTAGTGATTTCATTAACGATGAAGGTGAATCTATTGAATTTGATAGTTACACTGTGCCTACAAGTGATCTAGAAGAAGGTCAATTTAGACTACTAGATGTAGATAATAGACTACTTATTCCTACAGATACACACGTAAGATTCATTGTTACTGGAATAGATGTTATTCATAATTTTGCTGTACCTAGTCTAGGTCTTAAGATAGATTGTAACCCTGGAAGACTAAATCAAACTAGTGCTATTGCTGAAAGAGAAGGAGTATTCTATGGACAATGTTCTGAACTTTGTGGAGTAGCACATAATAATATGTCTATTGTTATTGAGGCTACAAGTATGGAAAAGTATCTTGAATGACTTAACTCTCTAGTTTAGTTTATTTCTTGTTAAATCCCTTCCTTTATGTTGTATTTCAAGAGCCCTTTTTGGGCTCTATCTCTTCATTCATTTGTTTACTAAAGAGTATCGTTAACAATTAAGTATTTTAATAGCTTTGTTAGTTCATTTGGTTAGAACATCAGGCTTTCACACTGATAGGGTTGGTTCGAATCCAACACAGAGTATTTTATTTATCCTTATATAACATAAGTATTAATAATAATGTTACGAAAAGGACGTAGAAGAACTACTGTTATATAATACTATATTTATATGCCATATAACTTTTATTATGTATACATATGATCTTAGGTCTATATGATCTTAATACATAATAAGAAATATTACGAACAGGACGTAGAAGAACTACTGTTATAAATTATTATATATCGTGTTTATTTATATTTGAAGCCTTGTGGAAGTACTTACAGTTCTTGTACCTATTCTACTTAGTGTGGCCTTTATAACTATTATTGAGAGAAAGGTAATGGCTTCTATGCAACGAAGAATTGGACCTAATATAGTAGGATTTTATGGAACACTTCAACCTTTTGCTGATGCTCTGAAGCTAATTGTCAAGGAAACTATTGTTCCAAGTCATGCTAATAGATTTCTAATGTATCTAGCACCTATTGTAACTCTTTCATTTGCTCTAATAGGTTGAGCTATTGTGCCTCTAGGACAAGGACTGGCTCTAGCTGATCTTAGTCTAGGTGTGCTATATAGTATGGCTATTAGTAGTGTAGGAGTTCTAGGAATTGTTATAGCAGGTTGAAGTAGTAATAGTAAGTATCCATTCCTTGGAGGTATAAGATCTACTGCTCAACTTATTAGTTATGAGCTAATTCTAAGTAGTGCTATTCTTATTATTATTTTTATAAGTGGTTCATTTTCATTTACTTCAGTTATTGAAAATCAGCAAGCAGTATGATATGTAGTTCCTCTATTTCCTCTATTTCTTATATGATTTATAAGTGCTCTGGCAGAGACTAATAGAACACCTTTTGATCTTCCAGAAGCTGAATCAGAACTAGTTAGTGGTTATAATACTGATTATAGTGGTATGATTTTTGTTAAGTTTTTCCTAGCTGAGTATAGTAATATTATTCTTATAAGTATCATAGCAAGTATTTTCTTTTGAGGTGGATTCCATATACCTCAAATCATTGAACAATATACATTTATTTCTCTTCAAAGTCTTATTATTGCTCTAAAGACTTGTATTTTTGCATTTGCTTTTGTATGATTTAGAGCAAGTCTTCCTAGACTACGTTATGATCAGCTAATAAATAGTATGTGACTAGTACTTCTTCCTCTAGTTATTGCTCTTATTATTTTTATTCCATGTGCTATGATGGCATTTGATTTTATTCCATATCTTTACTAATTGATACTCACATATTATTTATTCCCCTCCTTTAAGATAACGGGACCATGGTGTAATGGTAGCACGGTAAATTTGCATTTTACAAGTACGAGTTCAAATCTCATTGGTTCCATTATTAAATATAGGACAATTAATCCTACAACATATCCATTATGTAAATGCTCATCATCGGAATGATAACCAGTTGTATTGCTATTGCGCAATTTTCTAAGACGATGATATCTTCTCATTACACAAGAACATCGGTTATGATATTCATGCTATGTCTATGTCTAGGAATGACCCTTCATGTTGACCATGTTATGCTCTATCATTCTCTATTTTCTTTTAGTTCTATTGATCTTCTTATAGATCAAATACTTTATGTTACGGCAGCACTAGTTCTTTCATTTCTTGGAACAAGTTATTGAAGAGAGCAAAGAGGTGCTATTAAGTCAGAATATTCATTCATTGTAATATTTGTAGTACTAGGAGCAACTATAATAATTAGTAGTAATGATTTTATAAGTATATATCTTAGTCTAGAACTACAATCATTTGCGCTATATATTGTAGCATGTATTTATTGTGATATGAAGAGTACTAGAGCAAGTCTAAAGTATTTTCTACTTGGAGCAATAAGTAGTGCTTTTATTCTTCTAGGAATTAGTATAATGTATAGTGTATGTGGTACAACTGATTTTCAAGATATTATACCTCTTCTTATGTATGGAAGTCATGCAGAAAGTCAATCAAGTACTCTAATTCTTGGTACAATTAGTCTTCTATGTGGATTTATATTTAAGATTAGTGCAGCACCTTTCCACAGTTGAGCACCAGATGTCTATGATGATGTACCTAGTCACATTACTCTTATTCTTATAACACTACCTAAGCTTGCTCTATTTACTTTCCTAATTCATTTCCTTCAAAATATTCCTAATTCTGATCAATTCCTTATAGTTATTGGTATTCTAAGTCTAATTTGAGGTACAGTGGCAGGTCTTAGTCAAACTAAGCTTAAGAGACTACTAACTTTTAGTACTATTAGTCATGTAGGTTTCCTTATCATAGCACTAAGTATTATAAATACAAGTGCTGCAGAACAAGGTCTTAATGCTCTACTATTTTACATTATTCAATATATAGTGACAACATGTCTAACATTTATAGTTATTATTGCATTTGAACAATCATATGTAAAGCATAGTATTGATAAAATGTCTGATCTTATTCAAGTTAGTTCACTTTATAAGCTACTAACATTTACTCTTGTTCTTTGTCTATTTAGTATGTCAGGAATTCCACCTCTAGTAGGATTTTATGCTAAGCTAGAAGTACTTAGAAGTTCTGTTACAGAAAATACAAGTCTTATCTACATAATTGCTATTGCATGTTCTGTAATTAGTGCAAGTTATTATATGAGAATGATTAAGATTATGATGTTTGATGAAGCTAGTACAAATACTTCAAGTTCATGATATCCTATACAAATTAGTTCTGTGCACAGTTACATTATAAGTGTACTCATAGTCTTTATAAGTCTATATATTCTTGATCCATCACTACTAATAAATAGCACAGAGCTAGCTGCACTAACATATTATATAAGTTAACATGACACTTTTCATTCTTCTTATTTTTGTACCTATTCTAGTTCTCATTCTACTAATACTAAATGTTCTACTAGCACCTTCCAATCCTGATCAAGAAAAGATGAGTAGTTATGAGTGTGGTTTTGAATCAGTTGGTGGACCTAGAAATCAATTTCAAATTGCATTTTATATAGTTGCTATTCTTTTCCTAATTTTCGATCTGGAAATTTGTCTATTCTTTCCTCTTGCTGCTTGTCTCACACAAGTTTCTATGTATGGATTTATTGTTGGAATAATCTTTATATTTATTCTTACTCTTGGTTTCGTATTTGAATACGGTAGTGGAGTTATTAATTTCACTAAGAATAGAAGTCAAGATATTGATTATTAATATGTCTTGATTTATCCCCTGTTCTAAATAAAGATAAATGTTCTTTATAAAAGATAATTGTTGTAACTCAATGGTTAGAGTGTGTAGCTCTTAACTACACGGTTAAAGGTTCAAATCCTTTCAACAATATCAAGGAATACTAGTACTGGGTAGTACTAACTTCTTGCAACGTTGTTATCCGAGTTCGACTCTTGAGTGTTCCTATTCTTAGAATATTTATCTTTATTAACTATAGTTAATATGTATCTTTCTTTACATATTATAATTTCTATGTTACTTAATCAATAAATTATAATTGTAATTGTAATTCAATACAGAGTCGTATAATATATGATTATAAAACAAGTGTGGCGAAATGGTTAACCGCGCTGAGTTTAGGTCTCAGTGGAGTAAATCTTTACCAGTTCGAATCTGGTCTCTTGTATATACGTTCTTAGTTCAACGGTCAGAACATATCGTTTCGGCCGATACAATACAAGTTCGAATCTCGTAGAACGTTTATGTTGTTTTTCTTTTAGCTTATTGGTTTATGAATAAAAGATCATGCAACATGACCCATTCTACATAAAGTTTGTTTAATGTAGTAAATAATTTATACCTTCATAATTTAATGGTTAGAATAACTGATTTCCACTCAGTTAGTGCTAGTTCGAATCTAGCTGAGGGTAGATTGTTTTAGCTCAATGGTAGAGCATGTGCTTGTGGTGCATATGGTAAGAGTTCAATTCTCTTAAATAATCCATTATGTATATTATTAAGTATGATGTAATATCATTTGATGATTTCTAGTGAGATTATGTTCTACAAATTTATCAAGAAACTCTACTTAATATAGTTAGGTTAAATCCCTAACATACCTTAATAATATTTATATGACCATAAAGGAAAGTCTGTTAAATAATATTTATAGAGAACAGAAAAAAATAGTAAATTATAATTTACTTGAAACTATTATCTATATTATTTATATATATAGTAAGTTACTGGAAAATACATAATACAGCTTATATATAAATATTACAATTACCTTAATTCAATGGTTAGAATGTTACACTCATAATGTATCAATGCATGTTCAATTCTTGCAGGTAATATTATATTAAATATGAAGAGTTTATATAATGTATAGGACATTAGTAAAAAGTCCATATAAAGATAAATAAAAGTTTCTTCATATTAGCAAATAAAATAAATGTCTCTAACACTAATTCTTCTACCATTTATAGGAGCTCTTACTATCTGACTTCAAGATTGAAATAATGTTTATGAAGTGAGAAGGACTGCTCTATTTTTTAGTACACTAACTTATTTTGTATGTATAGTTATATGAATAACATTTGATCCACAAGTTCTAGAAATACAATTTGTTAATGAGATAACTGATTGAAGTCTAGGTCAACTAGCTTTTGGTATTGATTATCTAAGTCTATGGTTTATTATTCTAACAAGTATTACTATACCTCTAGTTATTCTAAGTTCTTTTCATATAAATAGTAATCTAAGTCAAAGTCAACTATATATAATTCTTATACTTATATTTGAAGGATTTATAATAATAGTATTTATAAGTATAGACATACTAATATTTTATGTTAGTTTTGAAGCCGTACTAATTCCTCTTAGTCTTCTTACAGGAATCTATGGAGGACAGAAGAGAATTCAAGCAGCCTTTCTACTATTCCTTTATACTCTTATTGGATCTCTGCCTATGCTACTAGGAATTCTAAAGATTTATAGTATAACAGGTACAACTCATATGACTATTCTAAGTTTTCTGAACTGTGAGTATAATCATATAACATGACTAGCTATTTTCCTAGCACTAGCTGTTAAGAGTCCAAGCGTACCTTTTCATCTTTGACTTAAGACTGCTCATGCTGAAGCTAATGTTGCTACAAGTATAATTCTTGCTGGAGTTGTTCTGAAGATAGCTACTTATGGTTATCTAAGACTACTTATTCATCTTATGCCTAATGAAACATCATATTTCCAAAATCTAATTGCTGTGACATGTCTAATTAGTGTGGTTTATACTGCTTTCAGTTGTCTAAGACAAAGTGACTTTAAGCAACTTATTGCTTATAGTAGTATTAATCATATGGCTATTGTTAATCTAGCTATCTTTAGTAACACTGTGACAGGTATTGAAGGAGGTATTCTTCTAAGTCTTGCTCATGGTATTGCTAGTCCAGCACTATTCTTCCTAGCTGGTGGAGTTCTTTATGATAGATATCATAATAGAACAATTAGATACTTTAGAGGTCTAACACTATATATGCCTGTATTTAGTATTTTCTTCTTTATTTTCCTTCTTGGTAATATAGCAGTTCCTCTTACAGCTAATTGAGCTGGAGAATTCCTAAGTCTTGCTGGAGCTTTCCAAACATTTCCTATTATTACTTGTCTAGCTAGTAGTACTATTGTTCTAAGTGCTTGTTACTCTATTTATCTATTTAATAGAATGTGTTTTGGTAATTGATCTATTTATCTTACACCTGTTATAGATATTCAAAGAATAGAATTCCATGTTGTAGTACCTCTAGCTATTCTACTATTCCTTGTAGGTCTATATCCTAATTTTATTCTGGATTATCTTCATATAGGAGTTTCAAGTCTTATTTACTAAGATTTTGTCATATTATGTAATGATGTATGGGTGTACTTTATGTACATCCATGCCCTTTTACTACTTACATATAAGTATAAGCAAATTAGTGAAATGGTTATCACCACCTGCTCATGACTGGTTATTCGTAGTTCAAGTCTACGGTTTGCTTTATTCATTGTTGTAAAAGATTATAAGAAATGCTATGTTCATCACATTGTAAGTACATGATAATTTACATAGCCACTCTAGCTCAATTGGTAGAGCGTCAAACTTGTAATTTGAAGGTAGTGAGTTCGATTCTCACGAATGGCTATACTATAGAAATTACAATTTACCTGTTTTGGGTTTAATGAGTCTCAAAAGAGACTTTATTGATTTATTTTGTAAAGAGTATCGTTAAGCATAATAATAGCCGTAAGAATGAAAGTGATATTGATAAGGGACTATATAGATCTTTACCCTAATAGTCAGTTTTGACTAAAGAGAAATCCTAGGAAGAGGGAATAAATGAACGGAAACATCCCAGTAATTTAGTTTGTATCAAAGAATTATTGAAAGTAGAGGCGATCGAAATCAATTTAGTAGTTAATCAAACAACTCATTAGAGTTGATTGTTACCTTTCTATTTCCTAAAAGAAATAGTATGATTTAATATGTAGAAAATCATAAGGTTCAAGAGTACCATCTTTTAACTACCAAAATAAAAGATCTAATGATAGAGAAAAGTAACGTGAGTGAAAGTTTCCGAATCGATATCATATAAGCAGTTATAGTTTATAAAATAATAACGTACCTTTTGCATAATGGCGGGTCTAGTTATGAATAATGGCGAGATGAAAATCGTATTAGTCATTATTCAGAGACCTAAAACAACGTGATCTAAGATTGATCAAGATAATATATATTATAATATATATTAGTCTGAACAAGTATCTGTTGCAATAGATTTTGATGAATTGATCTTAGGAGTGAAATGCTAATCTAACGTTGTCATAGTCGGTTATCTGCGAAATACGTTTTAGCGTATTACATAAAAGAAATGTGATATTTCAATTAATATAGAAGGTAAAAAATTGATATACATCAGATGTGCATTATGTGCACACGTAAATAGGGCGGTTGATAAGACTGTACTTATGTATATTAACTTCTGAATCTTAAATATTTGTATTATGTGATCAGACATATAATGATAAGGTTGTATGTCAAGAGGAAAACAGTCCTCAGTGTTTGTTAAGGTTCATCAATATATTTCAGTAGTATGAAGGATATTCTATTCTTGAACAATCATAAAGTTTGACTGGAAACATCCATCTTTTAAAGAGTACGTAACAGTACAGTGATCTTATTAGTTTTACTAATTTGAATAGAATAGCCTAAGATTTCCTGACTTCATAATATATACCGATACAACATTCTAATAATTTTTATTATTAGAGGTAGCAGATCGTTTGCTTATTTAATATAATTATATATGTAAATAGCAAAGTGAGAATGACTCGATGAGTAACGATAAATGTATACATCATCTAAAGTTCATGATTATATAGTTAACCGGTATCTAAATCTAAGTTGATAAGCGAAGATGATGAATAATAATTCTGGAAAAGAAAAACCGTATATGTAACTCAACAGAACAGATCTCTCAAGATCAAGATGATAGCTTAAAACACGTTAAGGAACTCGGCAAAATTACCTCGTAACTTTGAGGAGAAGAGGTGGTTCAATCAATTAGATTTGGACTTATAGATAATCGTAGGGTGCAACTGTTTACCTAAAACACAGAACTCTGCTAACTAGATTAGATTGTATAGAGTTTGACTCTTGCTCGGTGTCTTTATACTCATGTGTCTTGTATTTATTTGAATGCTAGATACATGTTATTTAAAGATTAACAGCAGTCTTAACCATAAGGATTCAAAGGTAGCGAAATTCCTTGGCCATTAAATGTGGTCCTGCATTAATAGAGTTATGATGCTCTAGCTGTCTCAACGTGTTGGCTAGTGAAATTGAATTCGTAGTGAAGATGCTACGTAGTTTCTGGAAGACAAGAAGACCCTATACAGCTTTACTGAAGTTCATCATAGTTTTCATGATATTCATGTTAACTCATCATCTGTACTTCATTTATATAGTTCTACTACTATATTACCATTCTTTGAATGATTTGAAACGAGAAGGATATACTGATGAACGGTTAGTTTAATTGGGACGATTTCCTATAATAAAATATCATAGGAATGCTTAAGATGTGTTTAAGTTAGATGCAAACTAACGTATTATGTACAATACACAAAAGCGCAATAGTAAATACACATTTGAATGTCCAGTTCTACAAAACAGACATACATATTATATAATATGTGCTATAGTGACCAGATTCTTAGTTATGGAAACAAGAATCGATCAATGGATAAAAGCTACGTTAGGGATAACAGGTTAATGGGGAGTGAGAGTTCATATCGTCTTCCCCGTTTGACACCTCGATGTCGACTCAACGCATCCTGATGGTGCAGAAGCTATCAAGGGTTTGACTGTTCGTCAATTAAAGCGTTACGTGAGTTGGGTTCAGTACGACGTAAGTCAGTACGGCTTATATCTTCAGAAACAAGTTAAGATATAAATTAGAAGTTCCTTAGTACGAAAGGACCAGTGAACTGTGATCCTATAGTGTAATCTTTGTTCTTTCATGATCATGTTAGAGCATCGAGATGTAGCCACGATCATTTATATAAGTGTTGAAAGCATCTGAAACACGAAGATATAAATTTCATCTTGATAAATCATTACATTAAATTATGTACATGATTAGATATCGATAAAGAATATATCGCAGATAGGAACATGCTAAGTCTTTGTAAAAAGATACATAGTTTTGTTTACTAATGTACTTCGAATTCTTACAGCTCATTATGCTAATTCTTAGTAATTTTACTAATCAAATATATTAAGTACTTTTAATATATTTAAGAAAAGAGAGTCTTTTAAAATATTAAAAGAGAACTGAAGATGTCCGAATTGGTTAGGAGCTACAATTGGGTTGTAGATCATGCTGGTTCGAGTCCCGCTCTTCAGATATTATTCAATAACAAAGTAGAAGTAGTATTTTCTACTTTGTACAAACAAAGTATAAAGGAGTATAGTTCTAATGGTAAAACATAAGTCTTCAAAACTTTATTTGCATGTTCAATTCGTGCTACTCTTGTCTAGTGATTGTTGTTCTTTATGTAATTTACGTTAATAGTTCAACTATAACTTTTAGATATGCTTCAAAGCGCTAAGATTATTGGGTCAGGACTTGCTACAATCGGTCTGATCGGAGCTGGAGTACATTCGTATTTATTTATTCATTATGTGTGAATAAGTAGATAAAGCTCTATGATTAACAAATAAATGTTAGAAGTAAAACTAACAATAATAAATATTAAGAGACTTTAAATATAAAGTCCTACTATGACAATAAGTATTGTTATAGTTGTGGAATTGGAGTTGTTTTCGGAGCTCTTATTACTGGTACAAGTAGAAATCCTGCTATGAGATCACAACTATTCAGTTATGCTATTCTAGGGTTCGCTCTATCAGAAGCTACTGGACTATTTGCTCTAATGATGAGTTTCCTTCTTCTATATTCATAATTATGTTATGAATATTATCCCTTTCTAGTAAAGGATATGATAATATTACATATATGTCCTTAAAGTTTTTTAAGGACATTCCATTCAATGTAAATACTTAAAACTTCATGTGCAATAATATAAATGGCAATACATCAATTAACTATGATGCAATTCATATATTTGATGATCTTAGTTCGACTCTAAGTTACACATTAAAGAAAAGTGGGTCTATGAAAAATCGTTTACAATATAATTTTCTTATGTTTCTTAATTCTATTATTACTTCCTTTATAAGTCAATTTATAAGTTTTTCTAGTGAAGTATGAAAAAGGGTTTATGGATTTCAAGATCTATTTATTTACATATATTATACTAAGCAAAATAATATAAAGATAATGTTTAAAAATACTCAGTACCTATGTACTATACTAACTAGTAATGTTGTGCAAATGGAACCTCATAGAGTACACAGTCCTATTCTAGATAACACTGTTCTAGCTACTTATATAAGTATACAAAGTAAAAGAATATCTTTCAATAAGATAATTCTTCATCTTGTAAATAAGTGTACTAACCGTTGCCTAAACATAATTTTTATACTATGTGGTAGAATTCCATGTGAACCAGTTAGACCTAGAAAAACTGTTCAAACATGTGTAGTAGGTAAACCTTCTATGAGTTCCAAGAAAAGAGTCGGTATGCACACAAGTATAAATCCGGAACTAGGTTCTTATACTATGTGAGTCAAAACTTAATCATAATATTTTATCCCCCTCTACATATTACAAATCAAAGGAAATTAGGATTGAGGGCAGGCTGGTAATGCAGTTCATTTGAGCTGAACCTATATAGGTTCGATTCCTATTCAGTCCGTATTCATTTGATTTATTTATTATAAGTAAATAAAAGTTAACTTTTTTTAAGGTTTCTTCTTCTTATATTTATGTCACTTATCAAAACACAATTTCAAGGACATGCATTTCATATAGTAGATCTTAGTCCATGACCACTTATTAACTCATTTGCTCTTCTTAGTCTTACTATGAACTCTGTTGCTTATTTCCATGGTGTTATTTCACAAAATGGAGTATTCCTAGGTCTTATTAGTACAATTTTTGTAATGGTTCTATGATTCAGAGATGTTTCTGCTGAAGGAGCACTTGGTGGACATCATACTTTTGCTGTACAAAGATCACTTAATCTAGGTGTAATACTATTTATTGTAAGTGAAATTTTCTTCTTTATTTCTATTTTTTGAGCATTCTTTCATTCAGCACTAGCACCTGTTGTAGAACTAGGAGCAATGTGACCTCCAATGGGAATTGAGCCTATAAATGCTTTTGAAATTCCTCTTCTAAATACTCTTATTCTACTAAGCAGTGGGGCAAGTCTTACTTGAGCTCATCATGCTCTTATTCTTGGACAAAGAAAGAGTAGTATTATTGGTTTCTTTATAACTCTTATTCTAGCAGTTATCTTCACAGCATATCAAGGTATTGAGTACCTAGAAGCTCCATTTACTATTTCTGATGGTGCTTACGGTAGTACTTTCTTCTTTAGTACTGGTTTCCATGGACTTCATGTTATAATTGGAACAGCTTTCCTTGCTGTTGCACTAGCAAGAATTCTTAGTTATCAACTAACATCAGAACATCATCTAGGATTTGAAGCTGCAGCACTTTACTGACATTTTGTCGATGTTGTTTGACTATTCCTATGAGTAAGTATTTACTGATGAGGTAGTTAATTTACTTTTTCCCTTCCCTACTGGAGAAATAGTATAATGGTTATTACGTTACTTTGTCATGGTAATAATACGGGTTCAATTCTCGTTTTCTTCGTTATTTTGTTCTATTAATGTAAAGAATAATGTCATGTATAATGAAATGAGTTGACGTTCAACGGTAGAACGCTGAATTGTAGCTTCTGTGCTATTAGCTTTGTGAGTTCGAATCTCTCCAACTCAATATATATTATACATGTACATATTCTTTTCATATATGTACATAATACTTACATAGTAAGTCTAAGTAGCTCAACGGTAGAGCATTCAGTTGAAGCCTGAAATGTAGAAGTTCAATTCTTTTCTTAGACATAGGATATTTCTTTTTTGTGATCGTGAAAGAGAAGTAATTCATTTACTCACTCTACGAAATCTTTCCTATATGTTAAAACATTATCAAAATAATAAGTCCATTTCATTTATGTTCATGACACTAAGTCTTAGTCTTTTCCTTGTAGGAGTACTAGGTTTTATTATTAATCGAAGTAATATTATTATGATACTTATCTCTATTGAACTTATACTTCTAGGTTGTACTCTACAATTTATTATGACAAGTGCTATAATAGATGATATTATAGGTCAAACCTATAGTGTACTAATTATTAGTCTGGCTGGAGCAGAAAGCGCAGTAGGTCTAGGACTTGTAGTTGCTTATTATAGACTAAGAGGAACTATTTCACTTGTGTAATGTAAATGTACATAGTAAGTCTTCTTCTACCCATACTAAGTAGTATTGTTACAGGTTTTTGAGGTAGAAAGCTAGGGGCAAGTGGTGCAAGAGTTGTAAGTTGTTTTTTTATATTCACATGTCTATTTGTTTGTCTTATCTCAGCATATGAAGTTATTCTATGTCAGAGTAGTGTACATGTAGTACTATGACACTGAATGACAAGTGATCAGATAGATATTAACATAGCATTTCATTTTGATCAAATAAGTCTATGTATGATAGTAGTAGTAAGTAGTATTAGTAGTCTAGTTCATCTTTATTCTTGTTGATATATAGCATCAGATCCTCATCAACAACGTTTTCTTTCTTATCTAAGTGGATTTACATTCTCTATGATAATTCTTGTAAGTGCTGATAATTATCTACTTATATTTGTAGGTTGAGAATGAATTGGAGTACTATCTTTCCTACTAATTAACTTCTGAATTACTAGAATTCAAGCAAGTAAGGCAGCTATTCAAGCTATAACAGTTAATAGAGTAGGTGATATGTTTCTAAGTATTGGATTCTTTGTATGTCTATGAACTTTTGGTAATGTAGACTACATAAGTATTTTCAGTATAAGTAGTTACATTAATACTAATATTCTAAATGCTATTGGAATTCTATTTCTACTAGCTTGTGCAGGTAAGTCTGCACAAATTGGGCTACATGTTTGACTAGTTAATGCTATGGAAGGACCAACTCCTGTAAGTAGTATGCTTCATGCTGCAACTCTTGTTACAGCAGGAATTTATCTACTTATGAGAAGTAGTCCACTACTAGAATATGCACCACTAAGTCTAGTATGCATTCTTTGAACAGGAAGTATTACTTGTCTATTTGCTGCTACTATAGGTCTACTACAATCAGATATGAAGAGAGTTATTGCTTTTAGTACTATAAGTCAAATAGGTTATCTTGTTATGGCTGTAGGACTAAGTCAATATAGTACTGCACTACTACATCTTAGTGGTCATGCATACTTTAAGGCTCTACTATTCCTAGCTGCAGGAGGTGTGATTCATAGTATGTCAGATGAACAAGATATGAGAAAGCTAGGAGGTCTTATTACATTCCTACCTTTCACTTATACAGCTATTCTTGTAGGAAGCCTTAGTCTTATAGCCATTTTCCCATGAAGTGGTTTCTATTCTAAGGATCTTATTCTAGAACTTGCTCATGGTACTTATACTTTTACTAGTCTTAGTGCTTATATTCTAGGAACTATTACTGCCGGTCTAACTGCATTTTACAGTATAAGACTAATTGGACTTACATTCCAAGGTACAAGTAATGCTAGTGTAAATAGTTATAATCATGTTCATGAACAACCTTTCATCGTTCAAATTCCTTTTGTTATTCTTATAATTCTAAGTATTGGTTATGGTTATATGACAAGAGATATACTAAGTGGACTTGGTAGTGATGGTCTTATGGCTAGTACTTTCCAAGTAGTTGGAACTCATGCAAGTGCTATAATTGATGCTGAATTCCAAAGTCAAATGATAAAGCTTATTCCTACAATTGTCACATGTCTTAGTGCTAGTCTTGCCGTATATTTCTATACTATTAATCCTCATTTCCTTCTATCTCTACAAGAATCTACACTTGGTAGATTTACTTATACTTTCTTTAATAAGAAGTGACTATGAGATGTTGTTATGGGAAAGATTCTTGTACTTGGTATGAATTCAGGTTATTATACTAGTCAAACAACTGATAGAGGTACACTAGAAATGATAGGGCCTAGAGGTGTAATTACTAATCTTTATCATTATAGTAATGTTCTAGTAAGATTTGACTCAGGACTTGTAACTACTTATGCTAGTTATATGCTACTAAGTACACTTAGTCTAATGTTTGTTGTTCTTATAATCTAGTAAGTATTATATAATATTATTTCTTATGTTAATTTACTCATTCTTATTAATATATATTAATAAGAAAAGCCCTTCTGTTTTTTTAGCTTAAAGGTAAAGCCATCCACTTCTAATGGATAGATTCAAGTTCGATCCTTGGAGAAAACTATATTAACCTTTTCTTCATCCTTAATAAGGATTAATTTCTTTAAAAACAATTTATAATGAGTATCGTATTGTGAATATTAAATAATATAATACATATTTATTATATCATATTACTTTCTTGTAAACAAATAATACAACGATAAATTATCTTATGGTATTTATCTACATATTCAAAATAAGAATATAATTTAAGGGTTTAGCTCTGGCCCGGCTGGAATGTTATCTATCCACTTTAACACATGCAAGTTCTCTTTTATCTTTAAGATAAATGTAGAGCGTTCTGGTGAGTATGAGATAAAACTACCCTATTCTTTAAAAAAATAGGATGTTGAGTCTTTTCTTCGTATAATATTAGGTAAAATTGAATATATAATAAGAAGAAAAATCTAAGATGAAAGTCTTAAAGATCACAGTGGTTTTGAGATAGACCAAACTTAATTCGTTAAGGCAGCAGTGGGGAATCATTGACAATGTGGGAAACCATGATCATGTGAGATAGAACAAAGGCGATGGCATCAAATTTGTAATATAATTGAAAAATAAAGATTTTCATTATTAATAGTTGTGTACCATTATCTGTGCCAGCTACGCGGTTATACAGAGGCAGCAAACATTCAGCTATAGAATATGCGTAAAGGATTCGTAGGCTGTATTAAATATACTAGATATTAGATGAGGTAGAGAATACATTACAAGGAGCAATGATATGCTATGATCTGTTACTGGATTACTAATTGGCGAAGGCACTCTATCAAAATAATATGACGCTGAGGAATGAAAGATAAGGTAACAAACTGGATTAGTTACCCAGATAGTCTTATCCGTCAACGATGATCACGAATTTATACTTATGAAAATATACTAACGTGTAGTGATCCGCATGTGTAGTAAGATCGCAAGATTGAAAGACAAAGAGAAAGGCGGTACTATAAACCGAGCCTCGGGACATGCTATTTAATTCGATAACACACGAAGAATCTTACTCTAACTTGCATCCTTTAATATTAATATCTTTAGTAGATATTATTAAGAAGTGACAGGTGTTACATAGTCGTTTTCAGTCCGTAATGTAAGTAGTCAGATTAGCTTCACAAACGGACGCAAGCCTTCTCCTAAGATAAACTTAGGTGACTGAACTACATAATAGTTCAGATGATTAGGGCCAAAACAGATCTTTATGACCCTTATGTTAGTGGCTATCAGTGTGTCACAACAGTTTCTACAATGTCTAATTTAATAAATGACTAAAAGAAAATCTGTCTGAATAGTTATCTGAAACTCGATAACTTGAAAACGGAGTGCTCAGTAATCGTCAATGAGCATGTGACGGTGAATACATAATCTATAGTGTGTACTAATTGCCCATCATTAATGGCTTTTCTATGTAGTCTGAAGTATCATAATAGAATCTTTCATTATTATACCATACCTATGTAGAGAAGTCAATAGAAGTTGTCACATAGAGGGGCTAGCGGAAGCTGGACCTGAGTAATAACAATTTTTAATCCCCCCCTTTTTATAGTTTCTTTATATTAATATACTTTTTAGGCGAATAGTTAAACGGTTAGAACGCAGTCTTGATAAGACTGAAATGATTGGTTCAACTCCATCTTTGCTTAATATTAATTACCTAGTATGTAAAGGTAAAGAAACTTATTTGTAATTTTTTATATATAACCCTCATTATACACATGATTTTATATAAAAGATAAAATATAAAAGTAAAGTAAAGTATGTACATGTACATTTTACTGTTACATACTTCTTCATTCTTAACAAGGATAAGTAACCATTTTTAGTATACGTTGAATATGAAGTACTAATGCTAAGGATATTGGTACAATGTATCTTGTATATGGTCTATTTTCAGCTCTACTAGGTCTAGCTATAAGTGTTCTTATTAGACTAGAACTAGCTGCTCCTGGTATTGGTATTCTACACAATGATAATCAACTTTACAACACAGTGGTTACAGCTCATGCATTCCTAATAATTTTCTTCTTCGTTATGCCAGCAGCTGTAGGAGGATTTGGGAATTATCTTGTGCCAGTAATAATTGGAGCTGCTGATATGGCATTTCCAAGACTAAATAATATTAGTTTCTGACTACTAGTGCCAAGTCTTATTCTTCTAGTAGCAAGTAGTCTAGTAGAAAATGGTGCAGGTACAGGTTGAACAGTTTATCCACCACTAAGTCTTCTAGGAAGTCATAGTGGAGGTAGTGTTGATCTAGCTATCTTTTCACTACATCTAGCAGGTATTAGTAGTATGCTTGGAGCAATGAACTTTATTGTTACAATTATTAATATAAGAGGTAATGGTATATCATTCCATAAGCTACCTCTATTTGCTTGAGCTATTATAGTTACAGCAATTCTACTACTACTATCACTACCAGTACTAGCAGGAGCTATTACTATGCTACTTACAGATAGAAACTTCAACACAGCATTTTATGATAGTGCTGCAGGAGGAGATCCTGTACTTTACCAACATCTTTTCTGATTTTTCGGTCATCCAGAAGTTTATATTCTTATTATTCCTGCATTTGGTATGGTAAGTCATATTGTCAGTCAATTTAGTGGTAAGGCTATTTTTGGATATCTAGGTATGGTTTATGCTATGTTTAGTATTGGACTTCTAGGATTCATTGTTTGAAGTCATCATATGTATGCTGTAGGGCTTGATGTTGATACTAGAGCTTATTTCACAGCAGCTACAATGATTATTGCTGTTCCAACAGGAATTAAGATCTTTAGTTGACTAGGTACATGTTACGGAGGTTCTGTTAGAATAACAGTTCCAATACTATGAGCACTAGGATTCATTAGTCTATTCACTATTGGAGGACTAACAGGAGTAATCCTAGCTAATGCTTCACTAGATGTTGCTCTTCATGATACTTATTATGTGGTAGCTCACTTCCATTATGTTCTAAGTATGGGTGCTGTATTCGGAATTTTCGCAGGATTCTATTTCTGAGTGCCAAAGGTTATAGGACTTACTTATG
>Ga0116226_10001232_pt1 | contig 22059 bp, 21 predicted proteins | sample S1TSphfallax_FD_89692 | JGI IMG/M metagenome (GOLD analysis project Ga0116226, IMG submission 89692) | Host-associated microbial communities from peat moss isolated from Minnesota, USA - S1T2_Fa - Sphagnum fallax MG | ecosystem: Host-associated > Plants > Peat moss > Unclassified | place: USA... | reverse complement strand
GCACCGAAATTGCCCCCTCCACCATGCTGCGCATGGTCCCCCTCCCCCGCTGCGCAGGGGAGGAATTCTACCGTTGACTGGATCTACTCTCATAGCGCTCTAGATCCCGTATTTTTCGATACGGCGATAGAGCGCCGCGCGGGTCAGGCCCAGGACCGTCGCGGTCTTGCTGATATTGCCGTCATGATCGGCCAGTGCGCGCCGGATCGCGGTCGCTTCCAACGTATCGAGATGATAGTTTTCTGTTGGTTCGGCAGGGGGTGGTGCGAGGATACTGCCTGCCAGGATCGGAAAATCCTCGGGCGCGAACCGGTCGCCGCGCGCCAGGATCGTGGCGCGCTCGATCGCATGGCGCAGCTCGCGGATATTGCCGGGCCAGCGATAGGCCTCCAGCGCAGCGAGGGCTGTGTCCGACAGGCGCCGCCGCGGGACATTGTATTTTCGCGCATAGATCGCGCCGAAATGCTCGGCGAGCGCCGGTATGTCCTCGCGCCGCTCGCGCAGCGGCGGCAGCGTCACTTCGATCGTATTGATCCGATAGAGCAGATCCTGCCGGAAATTCCGTTCCTGGTTAAGCTCGCCGCTCGGCATGTTCGTGGCTGAGACGAGACGCAGATCGAGCTTGACCGGCTTGTCGCCGCCGACCGGGACGACTTCCTGTTGTTCGAGCACGGTCAGCAATTTGCGCTGAAGATGCAGTGGCAGATTGCCGATTTCGTCGAGAAACAGCGTGCCGCCGCTCGACGCCAGCATGCGGCCGGGCCGGTCGCCCTTGGCATCGGTAAAGGCACCTTTCTTGTGCCCGAACAGCTCACTCTCGAACAGGGATTCGGCGACGGCGCCGAGATCAACCGAGACAAATTGGCGCCCGGCGCGGTGGGACAGGCGATGGATTTCGCGCGCCACCAGCTCTTTGCCGGTGCCGCTCTCACCGAGGATCAACACATTCGCATCGGTGGGCGCGGCGCGTTGCAGCAGATCGAACACACGACGCATCGGCGCCGATCTGCCGATGATCGCATGCTCCGCCGGTCTGGAGGCCGCGACCAGCGCGTCATTCTGGCTTTCCAACACCGCAACGGTACGGCGCGACCGGGTCAGCCGGCTGGCGGCGAGCGCCGTCGCCACCAGCTTTTCATTCTGCCAGGGCTTCAACACGAAATCGGTGGCGCCGCGTTTCATCGCCTCAACCGCCACCGGCACACCGCCGAACGCGGTCATCAGCACCACGGCCAACGCGGGATCGGCTGCCTGAAACCGTGCCAGCCAGTCGAACCCATCCTGCCCGTCGCGCTTTCCGTCGGTGAGATTCATGTCGAGCAGCACCGCATCCCACGGCTCGGCCTCGATCCGCAGCAGGGCGGCAGCCCCCCGCCGCTCGGTCTCGACGGTCTCCGCCACCCGGCGCAGCAGCAGCCGCGCAGCGGTCAAGATATCGGGATCGTCGTCGACGATCAGGAGGCGAGGGCGGAATTCATCCATACTGTTCAAAACCGTACAGTATCGTCCAAAATCGGACAAGTTTGGTTCGGGGATCGGGTGCTAACCCCTTGAAGTCGCAAGATCGCGCAGGCTGGCAGATGCATTGCTAATTCGAAGCCAACTGCCGAGCTCGAGGAGTGACGATGATTGCTGTGGTAAGCGGCACGATGGATCGGGTGGTCGCGCCGCATTGGGCGGTGAAGCACCGGCCTAAGCTCGTGATCGCCGTCGGACTCGTGCTGGCAGGGGGCGCTGCATTTCTGCTGCTCCAGCCGGCCGAGCGGACTCTGCGGGTCGATGCGGACAAGATCACCGTTTCGACCGTCGCCGCGGCGGCGTTTCACGATTTCATCCCGTTGCGCGGGTCGGTGTTGCCGCTGGATAGCGTCGTGCTGGATGTGGCGCAAGGCGGCAGGATCGATGAGGTCATGGTCGAGCCCGGTCAACCGGTCAAGCAGGGCCAGCCGCTGCTGCGGTTTCAGGATGCCAATCTCGAGCTGGAAGCCATCGCGCGTGAAACCCAGGTGATCGAGCAGATCAATCAGCAGCGCTCGCTCGAACTCTCCTTTGAACGGACCCGCAGCGACGACGCGCACGCGTTGGCCGACGCCGACTACAATATCGTACGGCTCGGGCGTCAGGTGGCGCGCCGGGCGCCGCTCGCGGGTAAAGGCTTTGAAAGCCAGGAAAATCTGGATCAGGTCTCCGACGAGCTCGCCTATCAGAAGCATCTGCGCGAACTCGCCGCCGATGCGCAGCATCGCGATGTCGCTCTGATCGATAAGAGTATCGGCCTCATTCACGAAACCGCCGCTCGCCTCGATGATAATCTGGCGGCGGCGAAGCGCATGCTCGATGCGCTGATCGTGCGGGCGCCGATCGACGGCATTCTCACAGGGTTTGATGTGCATGTCGGTGAAGAAAAGGCCAAGGGTGATCGGCTGGGGCAGATCGATCAGGAGAATGGCTTCAAGGTGAAGGTACCGGTCGATGAATTCTATCTGGCGCGGGTCCGGCCGGGTCAGACGGTCGATGTCACGGTCGACGGCAAGCCGGCTTCGCTTGCGGTCGCCAAGATCTATCCGCAGGTCACCGACGGCAAATTCGATATCGATCTCACCTGGGTCGGCTCGCCACCCGCTGATCTCCGGCGCGGCGAAGCGGTGCAGGGCAAGCTGGAACTGGCCGGAGTGGACAAGGCACTGGTGCTGCCGGCCGGTGCCTTTCTTGAAGCGTCCGGCGGTGCCTGGGTTTTCGTGGTCGATCAGAATGGGACCAGCGCCCATCGCCGCACAGTCAAGCTTGGCCGCCGCACGCCGGAATCGGTGGAGGTCCTGGACGGGCTCGCTGCCGGGGACCGCGTGGTGACATCGGATTATGCCGGCTTCGATCGGATCGACCGGCTTGTGATCAGCCGATAGGACGGAAGGGGGAGTACCGAGCATGCTGAAACTGACCAATATTTCGAAGGCCTATCGGACCAGCGAAATCGAAACGCTGGCGCTGCGCGATGTCAGTCTGGAGATCGCGCAGGGCGAGTTCCTGGCGATCATGGGGCCATCCGGCTGCGGCAAATCGAGCTTACTCAATATATTGGGACTGCTCGACACCCCGAGCGCCGGTGAGTTTCGTTTTTACGATCAGGCGATCGAGCATTTCTCGGAGCGGCAACTCACCTTGCTAAGACGCCGCTATGTCGGTTTCGTGTTCCAAAGTTTCAATCTGATCGACGAGCTGACCGTCGAAGAAAATGTCGAAGTCGCGCTCATCTATCGTGGCGTCGGCCGCGCCGAGCGTCAGCGCCGGGTCGCGGCCGCGCTGGAGCGCGTCGGGCTGCCGCATCGCGCGCGCCATCTGCCGCAACAGCTTTCAGGGGGTCAGCAGCAGCGCGTTGCCGTCGCCCGCGCACTGGTTGCCGAGCCGAAGCTCATTCTGGCGGACGAGCCGACCGGCAATCTCGACACGGCGAATGGCGAGGCGGTGATGGACATGCTGACCGAAATCGCCCGTGCCGGCACGACTGTCGTGATGGTGACGCACAGCCATGCCCACGCGGCTTACGCCCAGCGGACGCTTAATCTGCTGGACGGCCAGGTGGTCGCGGCGACGCTGATGGCGGCGTGAAATGGGTCCAAGGAAAATCTTTTTTCCCTCCCCTTTATGGGGAGGGTGGCGCGCAGCGACGGGTGGGGTTCTTTGCTCCGGACTCGGTTTGGCTCGTCTGGAGGGGAGAGCATAAATGTTCCGTAATTTCCTGGCCGCCGCCTGGCGCCGTGCGCGGCGCGACCGGCTCCATACGGTCCTTAATCTCGCCGGGCTGAGCCTCGGTTTCGCGACGGCGATCCTGATTGGTCTCTATGTCCGTGACGAGCTGACGTTCGACCAATTCATCCCGGATCATGCCGATATTTATCATGTCAGACCGACCTTCTTCGCATCGGGTCGGCCGCCCCAGACCGGAGATTCGACGCCGCAGACACTGGCCGCTGAACTCGCCGCGAATTTCCCGGAGATCCTCGCGATCAGCCGTGAAGCGGGCGATCTCTTCGGCGTCAAGCATGGCGAGGTTGAGGCCAACGAAAAGATGCTCGATGTCGATCCGAGTTTCTTCGATGTGTTCGCCTATACGCTGCTCCGCGGTGACCGGGCAACCGCGCTGAAACGGCCGGATTCGGTGGTTTTATCGGAGACGCTGGCGCGGAAATATTTTGGCACCATCGATTGCATCGGCCAAACGCTGCTGCTTGACCGGGCGCACAGCGTTACCGTAACCGGCGTCCTGGCAGATCCGCCATCGAGTTCGTCCCATCGCCTCAAAATGTTGCTGTCCGGCAAGAGCAATTTCAGCAGGATGGCTGCACTCGACCGGATGCCGCACAGCCCGCCCGGTGAACTCAACTCTGACGTCGACACGTATGTCCGGTTGCGATCCGGTACCGATCCGACGGCGCTTCGGACGCGGCTTGATCAGCTAGTCGCTCAGAATTATCCACAGGAACGTGCGGGCGAGCCTGCGGATATGCGGCTCTGGTTGCGTCCTTTGACCGATTTGCACCTATGGCCTTATAATCCGGAACAGGCCGAGAGAAACACCAGCTCGCTTGCGACCATCTGGTCTTTATCGGTGACCGGCCTGCTGATCCTGGTCGTGGCCGCTGTGAATTTCGTCAATCTGGTCGCCGCCCGCTCGACCCGATCTGCAGTCGAGGTCGGGGTCCGCAAATCGCTCGGCGCCACGACGTCGCAGCTCTTGGCGCAATTCATCGGGGAGGCGATCGGGTTCGCGCTTGCCGCCCTGGTGCTGGCGATGGCGCTCGTCGAATTGGTGCTGCCGCGCTTCGATGCGTTTCTCGACCGGACGCTCCGCTTTGATTATGCAACGGACCCTCAGATCCTACCGGCGCTCATCCTGCTGGCGCTCTTTGTCGGGCTTGCAGCCGGGCTCTATCCAGCACTGATCATGTCGCGCTTTCGTCCGGCGATTGTCCTGAAGGGCAAATCGGCGGGCCCGCCCGGTTCCGGCCGGCTGCGCCAAACCCTTGTCGTTCTGCAATTCTCTGTGTCGATCGGGCTGCTGATCGCGACCGGGGTAGTCTATCGCCAGACCGAGTTTGCGATGCGCGACTCGCTGCGCTTCGATCGGGATCTCATGCTGACGATCGATCTGGGTGCCGTTCCCCGAGACCCAAAAGGCGACCACCTTGATGCGTCGATCATCCGATCGCTCAAATTGCGTTTGGCTTCTTTGCCCGGGGTGCGGGCAGTGGCCGGATCGGATACCGTGCCGAATATCAGTCACTTTTCAACAACAACCTATCGCCGCACCGACGATCCCAGCCACCAGATCGAATTCAACGTCGTGAATATCGACGAGGGGTTCTTTCAGCTCTACGGCATGCATCCGATCACGGGCCGGGATCTCGATCTCACCCACGGCGATGACAAGTTGGATCGCCTCGCGGAGTCCGGTGCGGGCAGCGCGCTTGTCAATGAGGCCGGCGCCCGCATTCTTGGCTCGAGCGCGGCAGTCGGCCAAGCCCTGACCAACGGCGACGTCGACACGCCCGGCCAGATCCGCACGATCGTCGGCGTGATGCCCGACATGCAAATCGGAACCGCGCGCGAGGCCGTGTCACCCACCCTCTTCATGCTGAACCCAAGCTGGGACACGGTGCTCAGCGTCAAACTGACCGGCGCGCAAATCCCGGAGACGCTGACCAAAATCGACCAGATCTGGCATGATTTGGTGCCGGCGCAGGCGATCGAGCGGCGGTTTCTGGATGACCGGATTGCCGAACTCTACCGCGATCTTGCGCGGCAAATGACGATTTTCGGGGTCTTCGCGCTGGTTGCTGTCGCGATCGCCTGCTTCGGCCTGTTCGGGCTGGCGGCCTTTACGGCCGAACGCCGGACCAAGGAAATCGGCATCCGCAAGGCGCTTGGCGCCTCGACCGGGGACATGCTGCGGCTGCTGGTCTGGCAATTCGTGCGGCCGGTACTGCTGGCCAATCTGATCGCCTGGCCGATCACCGGCTTTGTCATGCAGCGCTGGCTCGACGGGTTCGTCTACCGGATCGGTCTCGATCCGCTGATCTTTCTGGCGGCGGGGTTCGGCGCGCTCGGTGTGGCGATCGGCGTGACCGTACTCCACACGCTGAACGTCGCCCGCGCGCGGCCGGTATCGGCGCTGCGCTATGAATAGCGGGGCCGGAGGGTCGGGGTGAGGACTCGCCGTTTTGTGTATCGCCTCAGATCTTGCGTCGGCACATCCGCCTCTCCCTAACCCTCTCCGCCCTGAAGGGCAGAGAGGGGACTTTTCCTTTTACCCGCGCATCTTGCGGCCGGTCGGATCGAAGAGCGGCTCTAGGATCAAGGTCGCTGGGCGGCGCTCGCCGATCATTTCCAGATCAAAGGCGCCGGGTGCGGTGTCTTCCGCAAGTTCCTTCGGCACGTAAGCCTGGGCCAGCGAGGCGCCGACCGAATGGCCGTAGCCGCCGGAGGTGACCCAGCCGACAACCTTGCCGTCATGCCAAACCGGCTCGTCACCGAGCGCCTCGGCGTCGGTCGCATCGACCACGAAACTCACCCGCCGCAACGTGCCGCCCGTGTCACGCTCCCGGATTGCGGCATCCCGGCCGATGAAATCGCCCTTCGCGAAATCGATGAACCGGTCGAGCCCGGCCTCGATCGGCCCGTAGATCGGCCGCAGCTCTCGGTACCAGGTCGGGAAATTCTTCTCGAGGCGCAGGCAGAGCAGCGCACGCATGCCGAAATGGACCAGGCCGAGCGGTGTGCCCTTGGCCACAATCTCCTGATAGAGCCGCCGTTCATACTCAGGCGCGACCCAGATTTCATAGCCGAGATCGCCGGTGTAGGAGATGCGGTTGACCAAAGCCGGGACGTTGGCGACATCGAAGGTGCGATGCTCCATGAATTTGAAGCCGCTATTCGAGACATCCTCATCGGTCAGCGCCTGAAGCAGCTCGCGCGATTTCGGCCCGGCGATCGACAACCCGACCAGCCCCATATCGTGACGCGTGATCGTAACCGAGCCATCGCTCGGCGCCTCGGAAGCGAACCAGCGGATATGATGCTTCTGCGCCTGCGATGAGCCCCAAATCAGGAACCGTCCGTCTTTGGTCTGCGCGATCGTGAAATCGCCGATCAGCTTGCCGCCATAATTCAGCATGGGTGTCAGCTTCAACCGCCCCGGCGCCGGGAGGCTGTTGGTCATCAGCCGGTCGAGAAGCGCAGCAGCGCCAGGCCCTGCCACCGTATATTTGGCGAAATTGGCGATCTCGGTCACGCCGACGCCGGATCGTACGCCGCGGCACTCGGCGCCAACATGCGGGAAATCGTTGGAGCGATGGAATGAGAAAATATCCGCGGCTTCGGTACCTTCCGGCGCGAACCAGAGCGGCGTCTCGAGGCCCCAGCTATCACCCATCACCGCGCCGCGGCTGCGCAGAATATCGTAGATCGGCGTGGTCTGGTGCGGCCGGGCGGCCGGCAATTCCTCGTTCGGAAAGCGGATCGAGAAGCGCTTGGCGTAATTTTCCCGGACCTTGGCATTGGTGTAGGACCGGGTCGCCCAGTCGCCATAGCGCGCGACATCCATGCCCCAGACATCGAAGCCCGGATCGCCGTTGACCATCCATTGCGACAGCGCGAGGCCAACGCCGCCACCCTGACTGAAGCCGGCCATCACCGCACAGGCGCACCAGTAATTCCTGAGGCCCGGCACGGGCCCGACCAGCGGATTGCCATCCGGCGAGAAGGTGAACGGCCCGTTGATCACGGTCTTGATCCCGGCCCGCTCCAGCGCCGGGAAATGCTTCTGGCCCAGTTCGAGATTGGGGGCGATCCGGTCGAGATCCGGGATCAGCAGCTCGCTGCCGAAATCCCACGGCGTATCGCGCGGCTGCCACGGCACGCAATCGCGCTCATAGGTGCCGAGCACCATGCCGCTGCGTTCCTGGCGCAGATAGATCTCGGACTTGAAATCGATCGCATGCGGCAGCTCGTGGCCATATTGCTTGTTGAACGCGACCACTTCCGGCATCTCGTCGGTCACGAGATACATATGCTCCATGGCGAGCACCGGCAGCTCGATGCCGACCATCCGGCCAATCTCGCGCGCCCAGAGGCCGCCGCAATTGACGACATGCTCCGCATGGATCGTGCCCTGGTTGGTCACCACGTCCCAGCCGCCGTCGCTGCGGGGATTAAGTTCCTGCACCATGGTCTTGAGGCTGATCTCCGCCCCGCCGATCCGCGCCGCCTTGGCATAGGCGTGCGTCGTGCCGGAGGGATCAAGATTGCCGTCGGCCTTGTCCAGCATGGCGCCGACGAAATAGCGCTCCTCCAGCAGCGGGTGCAGCGCCTTGGCCTCAGACATCGTCAGAAGCTCGGTCTCAAGCCCGAGATAGCGGGCGCGGGCATGGGCCATTTTCAGCCATTCCATGCGCTCTTTGGTGTCGGCCAGCATGAGGCCACCGGAGCGATGCAGGCTGCACGACTGGCCGGAGATCTTCTCCAGCTCGTCATAAAGCCCGATCGTATAGCCTTGCAGCTTGGCGACATTGGGATCGCCGTTCAGCGTGTGAAACCCGCCCGCCGCATGCCAGGTCGAGCCGACTGTCAGCTGATCCCGCTCCAGCAGTATGACATCTTTCCAGCCCGCCTTGACCAGATGATAAAGCACGCTGCAGCCGACAACGCCGCCGCCGATAACGACAGCCTGAACATGGGTTTTCACGGCGACAAATTTCCTTCTGTCAGGCGAGCGGTAAGCGGCGATAGGTGCCGGGCCGCAGCGGATCATGATATTTGTTTATCGGCCCCTGCTCGACGTAGAGCCGATGACAATAAGCGAGCTTATCGGGTGCGAGTGTCACGCCAAGCCCCGGCCCTTCCGGCACGGGAACGACATTGTCCTGCGGCCGAAACGGGCCTTCTTGAGTCACGTCGATCGGCTGCATACGGAACAGCGACTGGCTCGGTTCGCGCAGCCACGGGAGTGCTGCCGACAGATGCAGATAGGCGGCGCTGGCGATGCCGCTATCGCCGCTATAGCACCAGAAATCGATCCCGGATTGCTCACAGGCGCCGATGAATCGGATCAACCGGTTGATACCGCCATGGATCGTCGGGTTGGACACGATCGCATCGGGCACGCCAAGAGACAGCGCACGGCCGAGATCGATATTATGCGTCGAAAACGGGATGGAGCAGCTCTGGCGCAGCCGGGCCATTTCTTCGGGTGTGGCAACAGGATCCTCCCAGTTGCGCACGCCCAATTCTTCCAATGGCCGAGCCATGCGCCGGGCGGTGGCGAGCGAATAGGCCTGGTTGGAGTCAATCCGCAGCATAATGTCCGGGCCCAACCGGTCGCGGATCAGTGTCAGGAGCCGTAGCGATGGCGCTGGATCCGGCGTCGAAATCTTGCCTTCGAAATAGGTCGTGCCATGCTCGGCATTGAGCCGGACGCAATAATCGGCGACGGCCTCCGGCGTCGTCTCATGGCCGGGGCGGAAGGCAAAGTAATCGGTGAACGGAATGTCCCGCCGCACGGCACCGCCCAGCAGCATATAGAGCGGCTGCTGCCACAGCTTTCCGCGAATATCCCAGAGTGCCATCTCGATCGCGCCGAATGCGATGATCCGCGCCCGATCATTGATGCTCTGGACGCCGGTCCAGAACGGGAGCGCGACTTCTTCCGCGCCGTTGATATCGAGCGGATCGCGGCCGATCAGGCGCGGTGCCAGCACCTCATCGATCAGCCGCGCCGCACCAGGTGTCGGCGCCTCGCCCAGCCCGATAATGCCGTCATCGGTTTCGATTTCGACGATGGTCTGCGAAAATCCGGGCAGTTCGCCGAACACCCATTCATAGGGCGCCTCGAGCGGCAGATTGATCGGCGTCGCCCGGATCGCCGTGATTTTCATCGGGACTGCGCCGCGACAAAGCGTTCGGCCGTGGAGCAATACCAATCGACGAAATGCATCACATCGGCCTCGGCATCGTCGGAATAGCGGCCGGGTCGATAGGCGCGGCCATTGACGCCGCGCTGATTATTCTCGGCGAGATCGCGGTCCTGGAGATTGGTGCGGTTCCAAATGTCGATCAGCTGGTCCCGCTGATAATCGACGCCTTCGACCGCATCCTTGTGGACGAGCCATTTCAGCTGGACCAGCGTCTCTTCCGGCCCGGTCGGATAGGCGCTGAACATCAGCACGTGATCGCCCGGCGCGTGGCAGAAATTATGCGGCTCGGTCGCCCAGCGCAGTGAGCCGACATCGCCCGCCCCGGCGGCACAGAGCGGCATGCGGCAGAGCGACCCGCCATCGGCGGAGATCGAGACGCAGCCCTCATTCAGCGGGATCCGTGCCACCTGCCACCAATCGCCGTTGCGCGGGCCGATTTCGAGACCGAGCCCGTCCATCCGGGCCTTGAACCGCTCGAACAGACGGTCCTCGCCGAAATCGAAATTGCCCTTGAACGACATCGGGAACGAGGCGCGGAGATCGGGATGCTGCACAACGCAATGATAGCATTCGCGCGCATTCTCCATCACCAGCTTCCAATTGGCCTTTTCCACCACATCGATGGTGGCGACGAGCTTCGCCTCCTCCAGGCGATGCGGCGTCAGCAGTGCCGTCAGATCGGCGCGGAACCCCTCGAACGCGGGCGGATCCTCCCCGAGGCAGACATAGATCACGCCGGCCACGATCTCGACCGCGATCGGCGCCAGACCATTCTCGGCCTTGACGAAATCCGCCGGCATCCGCGCCGCGCCGATCAGCGCGCCATCGAGCCCATAGCTCCATTGGTGGTAGGGGCAGGTGAGAATTTTGCGGCTACCGCAGCCATCCGGCAGGATCTGCGCGCCGCGATGCCGGCAGCTATTGTGATAGGCGCGGATCGCCCCGTCCCGGTCGCGCACCACCATGATCGGCGAGCGGCCGATGGTGAGCGCGAGATAGCTCCCGACCAACGGCAGTTCGACGGTGAACCCGACCATGAGCCAGGAGCGATAAAACACCGCCTCAAGGTCGAATTTATAGATGTCGGGATCAGTGTAAAATGCCTGGGCCAGCGAATGACGCGGCTTCCGCGCCTTCAACAAGGTTCCGATCCGCTCCAAATCGACCATGGTCCCCGCGCCCCTCAGCGAAAGCAGCACAATAATGCATGGATATCAGGCTCTGCTGGCGAAAGCGGATCATAAATGCAAAACTCTTAGGCGAAAACGACAGAGTTCTTCATGAAATCCATGACCAGAGATCATACATTCACGCGCCCAAGCTTTCGCCGCCCGCTGCCGCCGCTGCATGCGCTGGAAATCTTCGCGACCGCGGCGCGCTGCGGCACGTTCAGCCAGGCGGCCAAGGAGCTGTTCGTCACCCAAAGTGCGATCAGCCGGCAGATCCAGCAGATCGAGGCGCATCTCGGCGCCACCCTGTTCGTGCGCCACAAAAAGGGCCTCAGCCTGACGCCGGAGGGCGAGGCGCTGCTGCCGGTGATCGAGGATGCGTTCGGCCGCGTCGCGCGCGCCTGCGACAATCTCCGCAATGCGGCGCAGCTGCTGACGCTACGCATGCCGCCGACCTGGGCGACGCGACGGTTTCTGACCCTGCTGCCGGCCTTGAGCGAGGCGCTGCCCGATGTCGATATCAGGGTCACGACCTATGATGCGTGGAAGCCCAGCTTTGAGGATAATGATGTCGATGCCGCGATCGTGCTGGGGAGCGGCGACTGGCGCGATGTCGAGATGGTGAAACTGACCCCGGAACGCTTAACCCCGGTTGCGACACCCGCGCTCGCCGGCACCCTCACCCACCCGGCCGATCTCGTGGCCGTGAAGCTGTTACACTGCCACCCGATCCAAGCCTGGCCCCGGTGGCTCGACCGCGCCGGCCTGCCGCCGATCACGGGCCACAATGCCGCGACCTTCGACACGCTGGAACTGGCGCTGCTCGCCGCCGAAGCCGGCCAGGGCGTGGCGCTCGGCGATCGCGATCTGGTGCAGGACGCGATCACGGCGGGCCGGCTGGCAGCGCCGTTCGATTTGGCGCTGGATCAGGGGTTGGCGTATTATCTGATCTATCCGGCGCATCGCGGGCAGCTGGGGAAGATCCGGGCGCTGCGGGCGTTTTTGATGGGGGCGTTGGGGGTGGAGGGGTGAGTGAAATTCTTGGATCTAACCGTCACGCAGGCAAAGGGCTGGTCGGAGATATCACCAGAATGCCGGATGTTTTTTATTTATTTCGGCGCCATGATGGGACTAGCAGTTGCCGATCATTCGGTCTCTGCCGTGATACAGATACTGGTTGCAGTCGTGCTGTTCATATCAGGGATCGGCGTAACAATCCTGTCTCGCCGGTCGTCGGGCTCCGTAGCAATTATGATCAAATTCCGACGACGCCGGGCAATGACATTGCACGAAATCCTATTTTTTTCGAGGAATAACTATTGGAAATCGAGGCTCTTTCAACTCGTGCAAACGCAGAAGGTTCTCAGATCTAACGGGGCCAAGCTCACTTTTCGTGTCAAAATATTTTGGCTTATGCCTGACTGGGAATAAGGAACACCAAATACCCGGATTTACAGATACTGATTTATGCATCATAAGCCCCTTCCCAGCGCGGAATTCCTCAGGGGTGTTCACTTCTCTAAAGCAGTCAAACTCGCCTTGTATATCTTTTTCTTTTTGGACAGCATAAATCCATTTGTGCCATACAGTGGGCCGGCGAGAGCTATATTGGCATAATAAAGTTCTTACATATTCAGCATGATCGATTTTGTCGAAGTATAAATTTTCGAATGCCCGAACCACTTGCAGGGCATTAAGTGCCTCGACATCTCTGTTGCGACGCGCACGGAGTGAGCTGCCCATTTCCAGATTAACTCGGTATACACCTTTATCATACGACGCAAATAGTAAACGTGGGGTCAGCGGCATAACCAGCATGACTCCGCTACTCAAAAGTCCCGCCCCTCCATATTGCTGCCCTTGCTTCTGCACATGGAATCTATTCAGAATCACTGCGGGATTGTCTGAGGTAATGAATGGGGTTTTCGTGTCGTTAACGACAATACAATCGCACAAATCACCGAGGAACGCTTTGGTTGATATGAAGTTAGCAATGCTTTTACCCGGTATGGTAATCGGATTGATTGTTGCCCACGCTCTTCCTTCTGGATCATTGTCGAACAAAAAGTCGGCCATATCACTCATCATAAGCGCCAAGTGTTTTGCCATGGCCTCGGTTCTGAGAAACTGAAGATACGCAAAATTTCTGAGGAACAGCAGATCATCCTCAAGAGCGCCGCCGGTAGAGGCGATTACGTGCCGCAGGACCTCAGCATATTTCCCCTCATAGCCGGTAAATTCTGCCTCTATTTTACCATTTTGGTCGTAGAAATAGTCCTTTGCGCACTGCCTCTTTATTGACACGCCATTTGCAGAAGTACCACTTCTAATATTATAGAGCGCAACAGCTCGGCAGTTCTGATCGATGGAGAATGACCTTAAATAGCACTGCGGGACAAAATGCTGATATTTATACTGCATGCCGCGCGCCATTTCGGAGAGCCCATTGCTTGCCTAATTTTTATTTTTCGTATAATATACATATTTAAGAACAATATCAGCCTGTTAGTCAGTAAATTCTAAGTAAAGTAAGGCGCGTAACACTTTTATATTTTTCTCTACTTGGCATAGCGCACCGCGGCATTATTGTAACTCCATCCATTCTATAAAAGACTGCCAAGAAACCTTCATTCCATTCTGTCTTTTAGTTCTACCTTTACACCAGATGAGGCCGGCTCTAGTAACAACAAGATCGCCATAAAACGTCACACCATCAGGGCTATAGACGTCCAGTTCAATCCCAGCGTTCTTAATCTCCATTTCGACGGACAGATCCTTAATAGAAACCTTCATAGCACAGTTCCCCTGATTTATGCTTGATATTAAAGATTGTACAGGAGCAACTGGCCGGAAGCGAGCGGCAAAAAAGCACCCAAAATTGGGATGATGAAAAAATCAGAAATGAGCGGCGAAATGCCGCTCGACATCGCGGTCGCTCAGCGAAGGACGGGGATCCGCGTCAGCTTCCGCAATCTTCGCGCGGATCGTGTTCAAGCGTTCAGCACGGAGCTGCTCTTGCGCATGCCACGCGCGCATGGCCTCACGGATTACTTCACTGTTGGAGGCATAGCCACCTTCCTCGACCTTGCTGCGGATCAGCCGAGCCATGTCAGTGGGCAGGGTGATACTGCGACGTTCAACATTCGGCATAAAAACCTCCGACCCGACCAGTGCCACAAAGTAATACTAAATGCCACGGGCGGGAAGTGCGCGAAATTAGGGCGGACTCGCGGAATCTCGGCGTCAGTCTTTCGCAGAGTGACCCGTCAATGATATGCTAAATCGGTTGACCCGTGGGAGCACCGATCATGGAAATTCTGCTGCTTTTGGGCCTGACCGTCGCTACCGGCGTACTGATCGCGCATTTCTCACGGTATCTTGATGCCTCTGCCGCGCCGCGCTCCTTGAGCGAAGACGATCGCCTGACCCTGTCCGTCGTCAGTCTGGCCGCCTCAGACGCCACGCTGTCCCACCAACCCAGTATCGATTGCGGTCACGGATCGCACCATGGGGGTGACGGCGGCTTCTATGGCGGAGATTGTGGAAGCGGCGGCTAGGCGCAGTCAGAGTCCTACTGTCGCAACTAATCCTTCGGCGGCGGCACCGGTCGCGAGATCGAGCGAACGAGGGCCAGCGTCTCCAGGGAGATGCGCATCGGTTGGTGTCCCGGCATGAGCCGTCCGTTGACATGCATAATTTCGACGAGATCGTTCAGGCTCTCAATATTCAGCCATTCCATCGCGGCGCGGTGCCCGATCTTGCCTTTCTCCAGCTTCTTCAGCACGTCCGCGAGCGAGCAGCCTTTAAGATCATCATTCATCGTCCGAAACTCCTTCTCAGCCAACTTGACCGGGAGGAAAAGATCCTGTGGAGGGATCGGAGCCGTTAGTCCCGGCCCTTACGCCGTTAATGCGTCCCTGATTTCGGTTGGCCGCTTGGCTATGGCTTGCAGATAAGCCGAGGCCGGGGCGTCGGGCTGACGGCGGCCTTGTTCCCAATTTTTCAGCGTCGCCAGGGGAATGCGATAGGCTGACGAAAACTCACCCTGCGACATGCGTAGATGCCGCCGGATCGCCCTGACATCGGGTACCTCGACCAGTTGCACCCGAGCGCTGTTCGCCTTGCCTTCCGCGTGATCTACGGCTTCGGTAAGGCTCTCGATCAACTCATTGCCGAATTTGCTCATAACGGGTTCCTTTCTCCGGCTCTACGATGCGCCCGCTTCAATTGAGCGGTCAGCTCACGCACGGCCCGCTTTTCATCAGCCGACAAATCCTCTTGGCGGCCCTTGGCATAGACCATCAGCAGATAGAGCGGGCTATCTATACGCCAATGGCACCCAATCCCCTACCGCCCCGCCACCATCAGCGCGCTTGGATGCCGCGTCCGTTCGGTAAACCGCTCAACATACTCATCCGCCGGGTGGTCCAGAATCTCGCGCGGTGTGCCGGTCTGGATCAGCCGTCCGTCGCGTAAGATCGCGATTTGGGTGCCGATCCTGAGCGCCTCGTCGAGATCGTGGGTGATGAACACGATGGTCTTGCTAAGCGTGCTTTGCAGCTGGATCAGCTGGTCCTGCATCTCGGCGCGGATCAGCGGGTCGAGCGCGCTGAACGCCTCGTCCATCAGGATGAGGTCGGTATCAGCGGCGAGCGCGCGGGCGAGACCGACGCGTTGGCGCATGCCGCCGGACAGCGAGAACGGGTAGCGATTCTCATAGCCCTTGAGCCCGACCGTCTCGATCCAGCCGCGCGCGATGTCGTGCGCCGCCGGTTTCGCCTCGCCGCGCACGGTACGGCCATAGGCGGCGTTTTGCAGGACGGTCAGATGCGGGAACAGGCCGAAGCTCTGAAACACCATGCTGACCGAGCGGCGGCGGAATTCGATCAGCTGCTGCTTATCCATCGCCAGCACGTCTTTGCCGTCATATAGAATCTGGCCGGATGACGGCTCGATCAGGCGGTTGATGTGCCGCACCAGGGTCGATTTGCCGGAGCCGGACAGGCCCATAATGACGAAGATGCCGCCGGCCGGGACCGATAGATTAATACCGGCAAGGCCGAGCTCACAGCCGGTTTGCTGCTGCACCTCCAGCTTGCTCTTGCCCGCCTTGGCCATGTCCAGCGCGGCCTTCGGGTTGCGGCCGAAGATCTTGTAGACGTCGCGGATTTCGACCTTATGCACGGCGGCGGCGCTCCGCGGCGCCATTGCCGAGGGCGGCGGTGATCCGATCGACCACGATCGCCAGAATGACGATGCCGATTCCGGCCTCCAGCCCCTTGCCGAAATCCAGCGTCTGAATGCCGCTCAACACCTGCTCGCCCAGCCCGCGCGCGCCGATCATCGAGGCGACCACGACCATCGACAGCGCCATCATGATCGTCTGATTCACCCCCGCCATGATCGAGGGCAGCGCCAGCGGCAGCTCGACGCCCCACAGCATTTGCAGATCCGTCGCACCGAACGCGCGCGCCGCCTCGACCACTTCGGCATCGGCTTGACGAATGCCGAGATCGGTGAGGCGAATGAGCGGCGGTACGGCATAGATGATGGTCGCGAATACTGCCGGCACCTTACCGAGCCCGAACAGCATCAGCACCGGCAGCAGATAGACGAAGCTTGGCATGGTCTGCATCACGTCGAGCGTCGGCAGTAGCACGCTCCGCGCCATCGGGCGTTTCGCCGCCAAAATCCCGAGCGGAATGCCGATCGCGACCGAGAGCGCGGTCGAGAGCAGCATCAGCGCCAGCGTCTGCACCATCCGATCCCACAGGCCCAGCACGCCGATCCCAAACATCAGCACGCCGACCAGGATCGAGAGCCCCACCTTGCGCGTGCCAAAGGCCGCAAGCCCCATCAGGATCAGAATCAGCGCCCACCAGGGCAGCAGCCGCAAGCCGCCCTCGATCAACAGGATCAGCTTCAGAATTCCGGCCGAAATCGCCCGAAAAAAATCACCGTCATTCGCGACCAGATCTTCGATGAAGCGATTGACCGGTCCGCGGATGGAATATTCAAACCGTTCGGGAAACATGGTCCTGGCGTGTTGGGTGAGCGATCCGGATTGTGCCTGCGAATTCCGTGCCGCAAAATCTCGGCGAGAAAAATCCGCCGGCCCGCGCTAAGCTGATTGCACCCTAAAGGATCCAGCCCCGATGATGCGCAACGGAATTTTTCTTGGACTTGCCCTGACCCTAATGCCCATTCTTACCGCGCAGGCCGCAGACCCGATGAAAGACCCGCCGCCGCCCGGCTATTACGCTGTGCAGAAGGTGGTCTATCAGAATGACAGCGGCGTCCCCGACGACCACGCCTATTTCAGCCGGCTGCTCGGCCATATCGCCAACCATCTCGACGCGACCGAGGGCAAGGCCCAGATTACGGTTGTGAGTTTCGCCGCGGGTGTGAAGCTGTTCGATATGGCGAAGACCGACCCAAAGCTCGCCGGCAGTATTGACGCGCTGCGCACCCGCGGCGTGCGGTTCCTGATCTGCCGCAACACGATGAAGGGCATGGGCGTGACTCCGGCCGATCTCTATGGGGTGAAGCCCGAGGACGTCGTACCCAGCGGCGTCGCTGAGATCGCGCGGCTGCAAGGGCTGGGGTTTGTGTATCTGCACCCTTGAGCAACAATCGCTCAGGGCGCGTCGGGGCTGTTGCGTAGTCGGTAGCGCCTAAGCATCGCCTGAGACAGGCTACGCTTGGCCGTGGCAAAATATCGGTCAGGATAGTCGGTTTGATAGCGCACCCAGGCGCTGGGCCCGTCACATTCGGGGCCGGCCGGTATGACCGTCCGGCTGACCATGTCGAGCACCGGTGGAGTCATCAGCCTGCCATCATGATAAACCGCAGCCGGCACCGGGCTTAATGTCACGAGAAACCAGAGCCCGGCGATCCGACGCAATTCCCGGTCATCTGCCAGACGAATACGATCCGGCGCTCCCTGTGTCAGGCGACTGCGACGCCGGGCTGGCTGCTCGCGGCGTTTTAGCACCCCGTCGGTGGGATCGACGAAAAGCGGTTTTGGCCACCGATGCGCCGGCCGCGGCTTGATTTCCACCAGATCCGGCAAATGGTCGCGAACGTGCTGCTGTACCGTCGAGGTCGGACGCAGATGCTGAGCAATCTCGGAATAGACGCTATCCCAGTGGCGGCCGACCTGCCGCTCCAGATAACGCCGGAGCGGTGCCAGATTTTCGTTCAGAAACTTACGATCGGAATGGGCCCGCCGCATGCCCTGCCGCTGCGGTAGATGATCGAGCGGAAGGGCACGACCGCGACTGGCGCCCCACCCGCCCCGCCGCGGCCGTTCGACGATGATTTTCGACATGTCTTCGCGCATGATTAAACCATCCTGATCAGGGCTCGAGCTCGGTGCCCCAATAGAGAAAATCGCCCCAATTGAGCCGCACCTCGTTGGGCAGAAACTCCAGCCCGGCGCGCAGCAGCTCCGCCGCAGTCGGGCGGCGCGGCTGCTTCAGGGGCCGAAAGCTGCCGGCGACGCCCTTGCGACCGCTGTGACGCGCATCCTGGCTGCCCTTGGCGCCGTTACAGCCGAGGCAGGCGGTCAGGATGTTGGTCCAGACCGTCTTGCCGCCTTTCGAGCGCGGGATCACGTGATCGAAGGTGAGGGCTTCGCTGGGGAAGCGCTCGCCGCAATATTGGCAGCGATAGCGGTCGCGCAGCAGGATCGACCGCCGGCAGAATGTCGGCTCCCCGGAGATCGGTGCGTAATGGCGCAGCATCGCGACCTTGGGCACCGGCACGCTCAGCGATTCCGAGCGGAAATAGGCGCCCTCCCAGCTTTCGACCGAAATGATCCGGTCGCGGAGCTGTGCGACCACCGCATCAGACGCCGGGATCAAAGATAGCGGCCACAGCTTCAGCGGCCTTCCATCGGCATTGAGCACCAGCGTTTGATAGGAGTGCGGACTTCGTACCGGTACACTTGACATGGATCCTCTCCAATAGGCACGGGACGGGTCTTGGTGGGGGCGGAGGGAATTGAACCCTCGTCGACCGCTTAAAAGGCGGCTGCTCGTCCCTCCAGCTACGCCCCCGGCGTGAATGGCTCCGATCCGAGGAATCGAACCTCGATTCTGGCGTTAACAGCGCCGCGCCCTGCCATTAGACGAGATCGGATTGGTGGCAATATGGAGCGGGTGACGCGAATCGAACGCGTGTCTGCGCGATGGCAACGCGCTGCTCGACCACTGAGCTACACCCGCAAATTTTCACAGCGCCTCGGCCGGGCATGAAAAAACCCTTCCGAGGATGACGAGGCCCGGGAAGGGTTCAGGAACTCACGCCCAATAGCGTGACCCTTACCCGTCGAACCGACCTTTACCCGACTCGCCCGTCGCGCAGGGATTACCGACAACCGCGATGGTCGTGCGGCTTGGGCTCTTGCGATGCGTGAGGGGTAGGTACGTGATCATGATGGCGACGATATACGTGAACCGGGATATTTCGGTCAAGTGGAATTATTCCGATATCGGATTTATCATGGCCTACGGATGTCGTTGGGCGCAGGTGGGGGTGTCAGATCGAACGAGCAGCCAAGCGCAGCCAACACGAGAAGCGTCTTTCCGATTTGCGCTGTCGGCTTTCCTGCTTCAAGATCGACGATAAAGCGGACGCCGACTCCCGCCGCGCCCGTAAGCTCATCTTGCCGCAGGCCGGCGGACTTGCGGGTGAGGCGGACGATGTCGCCGATCTCGGCGGGTGTAAGGGTGCGCTTTGCAATGATATTTATCGAACGGTAAAATAGCGTGAGTTTCGGCCGGGTGTCTATGGGAATATCCCGATCGGGAAAACCGGGAGCGGTCGAACGGGATGTCGCTCTGCGCGGGATGGAGAAAGATTTATGGCTGAGTTCGACCTTCCGACCGAGCAGGAATTCGACACGATCACCCGGCGTACGGCTCAGCGCATGAAGCGGCAGATTCTCGCAGTTGAGGCGTGGTACGACCCGCACAGCGCGCTAGTGATGATCACTCTGAATAATGGCGCCGTGGTCGGCTTTCCGCTCTCGGACCTTCCTGGACTAGAGCGGGCGACGACGGAGGATCTGAGCAAGATCGAGATTGAGGGCGGCGGATACGGGCTACATATCGCGAGCTTGGATGTCGATATTTCGGTCCCTCAACTCCTCGCGGAGACGGTGGGTACATAGTGATCGTGCTCCGCATCGCCGCGGGGATCATGATCGGTTTTTTTGCGATCGTGATATTCATGCACGATTCTGCTGTCGCAGAGACGTCAGATCATTCAAAGATCCGGTCTGAATGTGAAGATAAGATTTGGCCGGACTATACCAATGCGCACAACTCTGGGACATTCCCCTTTGCGACATTTGAAGATGAGACTCTCTGTTTGGGAGGTGCTATCACAGATGTAGGCGCAACCTCTGCGATCAAAATTTTGAATGAAAATAGTATATCAAGAATTATTATCACATCGGGCGGAGGCGATGCATTCGCCGCTCTGCGCATATCGATGCAGATGCTTAAATATAACATTGATGTCTATGTTTTTGACCTATGCGCATCTTCCTGCGCAAATTATATATTTCTAGCGGGAAAACATAAGTTTATTCAAAAAAATGCTGTCGTTGCTTGGCATGGCGCGCCAAGCGTTGTGCCAAAGGATAAGGCAGATATGCGTAATTTATGGGAGTTTCATAAGATCTTTTTCCATTTGATTGGGGTCGACGACCGTTTAACTTATGAGGTACCGTGTGATGTGCTGCAAAATCCAGCCTTTCTCGAAGCGGCGGATAAAGGACAATGGCCGGCATGGACCTATAAAAAAGACGTGCTCTTCAGTAAATTTCATGTCTCTGGCATTCACACGGATTGGGATCCGCAATCCGATGCCGAACTTCGAGCCGTTCCTGAGTGGGGCGGCATATTTCAGAGAATTTATTTGTCCCAGGGGTTGTTGTGTAAGGACCCCGCTTCCTGAGGGGGACAACGACAAATCTCCGTCGCTTCCCCGCAAATTTCCGTCGCATTTCGGCAAGTATCCCGCCCGAATCCGCGGTAGAAGCTCAGACATCGTTGGAGACTCGAGGGAACCCCGCCAATGGCCGCGCTGAATCGTCTCATTCTGGAACGGCCGGCGGGCTATTCGCTCAATGCTTCGTTCTATACCGATCCCGCGATTTTTGAGACCGATCTCGACGTGATTTTTGGCCGGCATTGGATCTATGTCGGGGTTGAGCCGGATGTCGCCGAGCCGGGCGATGCGATGCTGGTCGATATCGGGCGGCATTCGGTGATCGTGGTGCGGCATGACGATCTGTCGGTCCGGGCCTATCACAATGTCTGCCGCCATCGGGGCGCGCGGCTGATTGATGAGCCCAAGACGACGGTCGGCAATCTGGTCTGCCGCTATCACCAATGGACCTATAATCTCGACGGGCAATTGATCTATGCCGAGCATATGCAGGAAGGCTTTGACCGGTCGTGCCATGGGCTGAAGGCGGTGGCACTGCGCTCGGTTGCCGGGCTGTTGTTCCTCTGCGTCAGCGACACGCCACCCGACGATATCGATGCGATGGCGCAGGCGATTGAGCCCTATTTGCTGCGCCATGATATCGCAAATACCAAGGTTGCGGCCGAAATCGATCTGATCGAGGAGGGCAATTGGAAGCTGACCATGGAGAATAACCGCGAATGTTATCATTGCGCGGTCAGCCACCCGGAATTAACCGTCTCGCTGTTCGAGCACGGGTTCGGCTTTGCGCCGGACAAGCATAACCCGGAGAAACTCGCTGCGGCGGGGCGCTATGATGCGCTGTCGGCCGATATGAAGGCGGCGTGGGAGGCGGCCGGGTTTCCGTCGCGCGAGATCGACCATCTCGATTATCCGACGGGCTACCGGACCGAACGGCTGCCGCTCGATGGCAGCGGCGAATC
>Ga0116226_10001229_pt1 | contig 22071 bp, 20 predicted proteins | sample S1TSphfallax_FD_89692 | JGI IMG/M metagenome (GOLD analysis project Ga0116226, IMG submission 89692) | Host-associated microbial communities from peat moss isolated from Minnesota, USA - S1T2_Fa - Sphagnum fallax MG | ecosystem: Host-associated > Plants > Peat moss > Unclassified | place: USA... | reverse complement strand
TCGTTGTGGGAGATGTTCGCCAGCCTGGCCGCCCTGCAGGGCGGCCAGGCTGGCGTAAGCGGTAAGGCTCAGGCGTTCTTGCCTATGCGACGGAGCTGTGCAAGTCGGAGCGCAGTGGGGCCGCGGCGAAGTGCTGCTTCCACAGCCGGGGCGTGAGCTCGGCGACGCGAGAGGCTGGATGCTGCCCCACGCGCTGCAGCACGTCGACGAGGTACGTGTACGGATCGACGCCGTGCAGCCGACAGGTGGCGGCATGGCGAGCACCAACCTCCGTCCAGCAGAACATCCAATTCTTGGCGTCATGCGAAGGTTCGCATGACAAGAAGAATTGGCTCTTCATTGGAAGTCAGCTGGCCGGCGAACGCGCCGCGGTCGTGATGAGCCTGCTGCAGTCGGCCAAGCTCAATGGACACGACCCGTGGGCCTACCTCAAGGACGTCCTCACGCGGATGCCGACGCAGTTGAACAGCCGGCTCGACGAGCTGCTGCCCCACCGGTGGCAGCGCCCAGCCCTCTGAGGACGGCTGCGCCGCCCTGAGCCAACGCGCACTGGCCACCCCCGCCCGCCGCACCATGGCCATGATCGCGGCAACGGCGCCGAGCCATCGCACGGCCACCGCGATGACCTTCGCCGAAACCACCCGCAAGATCGCCAAGATGGTCGCGATGCTCACGCATCACGCCAGTCGCCTCAAGATGCCGCGGCTAGCCGCTTACCAATTACCAGGAGAACGCCATCCGCCCGTTCTGCGTCGGCCGCCGCAACTGGCTGTTCGCCGACACTGTGGCCGGCGCCAATGCGAGCGCGAACCTGTACTCGCTGCTGCAGACCTGTCAGGTCAACCACATCGACGGCAACCGCTACCTGCGAGCGCTCTTCGTCGCGTTGCCCAATACCCGGACGGCCGACGACTACGCGGCCCTGCTGCCCTGGCGCATCGACCTCACAGCAGCCTGAGCGGCTCCCACGCGGCCATCGGCATGGCGGCAAGGGAGTGGTCAATTGATCGCTTACCAATGGTGCAAGGGCGCTCACCACCGCAGCGGCATGCGCTACGTCAGCCCTGCTGAGCGCCACGACGGTCGCGATGTCGCCATCCTGGCTGCTCGCCCTGTGCTCTACCTCAAGGCCCGTGCCCGCAATCCAGCGCGCTGTTCAGGCAACACGCGCGACTGGTCTCACATCGGCGCGGTCACACCCAATCCCGAGCGCGACTCCGGCATCGAAGAACTTCAGGAGCATCGATACCAAGCCCTTGGCGGCATGACTGACGCAACAACCCACTTGACACGCGCGGGATGTGCTCTTGCCGGAACAGCGGCAGGTGATCCATCAACTTGGCCACCACCAGATGGAACAGCAGGCCAGGCGCCGGGATGCCCTCGTCGATGACGTGGGCGGGCACCGGTGCCTGGACGAACTTCTCGCAGCACCGGCAATTCCATTTGCCGCGCACATGGCGCTCCACCGTGAACAGGCCCGGTTCGTAGTCCAGCTTCTCGGCCACGTCCTCGCCGAAGCGCTGCACTCCATCGCCTCGATCGAGTGCGCTCGCCGCTCGGTCCGCTTGCGGTGTCGATGGTCATTGCTGAGGCGTTACGATCCATGTGAGCGCTTGCCTTGGAAAGAGAGTTGGATGTCGTCAACACCCATGCTATCGATCTTTGGCCGGCCCTCTTCGTGCAACGATTTGGCCGCGATACGTCGAGCCGCAGCGCTTATGTAAGTGTCATTCCCCCTAGAGTTGCGCCGCCGTCTCGTCCAGTGTCAGGGTGAGTCTTCCAAACATTTCCGCAATCTCCCCGGTGGAGATGATGAGTGGTGGGGACAGGGCGACACGATTTCCGACGATACGTAAGATAATACCGTTTCGCCTGCCGTTTTCATCCAGCTTGGCGACCAAGTTCGCCGACGCCGGATGCGTTTCGCGCGTGACTTTGTCGCGAACGAGCTCGATTCCGCCTATGAGACCGCAACCCCTAGCGTCTCCCACCAGGGGGTGAGCAGCCAGTCGTTCGAGCCCGTCTAAGAATGTGGGCTCGACCTGCTTGACGGTGCCGGCGATGTCCATCTCTCGATAGATGTTGAGTGTTTCTAGGGCGACCGCCGCAGCCACCGGATGACCAGAGTAGGTGTAGCCGTGCACGAAAGTATTGTGCCGATCGCTCTGCACCAGCATTGCCTGATAAATGCGATCACTGATGAGGAGAGCCGAGATCGGCTGCATGGCGGCTGATAGAGCTTTGGCAGAAGCCATAAGATCGGGCGTCATGCCGAAGGTTTGCGTGCCCCACATGTTTCCCGTGCGACCGAAGCCGCAAATTACTTCGTCCGCCACCATCAAGATGCCGTACTTGTGAAGTACCTCCTGGATCCTTGGAAAATAGCCCTTTGGGGGTAGCACGGCGCCCGCCGCACCCATGACAGGCTCAGCGAAGAAGGCAGCGATGGTGTCGGGCCCCTCGCTCACAATCAAAGCTTCAAGATCAGCGGCGGCTCGCTCAGTGAACTGTTCCTCAGTTTCGCCCAGCCGCTGTTCGCGGTAGTAGTTCGGAAAGGTCGTTCTCAGGAACCCGGGTATGGGAAGCCCAAATCCGCCGTGAAACTCGGTCTTGCCTGTCAGGGAAGCTGTGGCGATCGTCGAGCCGTGGTAGCTCTTCTCGCGGGAGATGATCTTGCGTCGATGGGGTTGACCCACTGCATCCCAGTAGTACCAGATCAGCTTGATCGCGGTGTCATTCGCCTCTGATCCCGATCCCTGTAACAACACCTTGGCCATGTTCTCCGGTGCGATAGAAAGGAGCTCCTCGCAGAGATCAATGGCGGCTGGATTCGAATTGTGGCGGAACGTGTGATAGAAGCCGAGCGTGCTCATTGATTGATGCGCGACGTCAGCAAGGCGCCTATTGCCGAAGCCTAGCGATGCGCACCACAACCCGGCCGCGCTCTCGAGATACTGGCGGCCTTCTGAATCGTAAACGTATATTCCCTCGCCCCGGACGATCACGTTTGGGCCACGAGCCTCATGCTTGCGCAAGTTTGTCTGTGGGTGAACCATCGAGTCGACATCACGTCGAGACAGTTCCGCAAATGAACTTCTTTGCATCGTTGCTCCTTTTATACTTCTCTCAGAGAAGGTAGTTCGTAGGCGGTTAAATTCGGCACAGGGCCGGTCCATTTCTCAATCTCTACCAGGCATGTCTGCGCCGCACAGCCTTGCGAGAAGGACGACGCCGCCACGTCAGCGGTGAGCACATTGGGGTTGCCATGCTTTTCGAGCATCGGCCCTTCATGGGACCAAGAATCAGGATCAAACCATGCGCCGGTGGACAGTCGGACTACACCGGGGCGGATGTCTGCAGAGGGAACTGCTGCGGCGATACATGCACCCCGCGCATTGAAGACGCGTACCAAGTCTCCGTTCCGGATGCCTCTTGTGCATGCGTCCTGATCATTGATAGTGACAGGCTCACGCCCGCCGATCTTGTCGGACTGACTGTTTGGACTATGGTCAAGTTGACTGTGAAGCTTGTTTTTAGGCTGGTCTGAAATCAGGTGTAGCGGAAATCGCTTCGCCGCGTTAGCCCCAAGCCATTCGTGTGGTTCCATCCAGCACGCATAGCCAGGACAGTCCTTCAATCCGAATTCTGCAATGCGCGAGGAGAAGAGCTCGATGCGCCCTGACGGTGTGTCTAGCTTGTGGGTCTGCGGGTTGTTCCGGAATTCCGAAAGAAGTACAACACGCTCTCCGGTTTGCGGTAGTGGAACGATGCCCGTGGCCCAGAAGTCCTCAAATGACGGGATTGAAATATCTTGCGCCGCTAGCCTCGCGCGCCACTCGGCATAGAGATGATGAACCCATTCATCAGCCGTCCGTCCTTCGGTAAACGCGGTCTCGAAACCGAGACGGCGCGACAGATCAGCGAAGATCCAGTAATCGTCGCGAGACTGGCCGCGAGGCGGCTGCGCGCGCTTCATCGCCGCAAAGACCGGCTCTCGGGCGGCATAAAAGATGTCGTTCCGCTCGAGTGTCGTCGTGGCCGGAAGGACGAGGTCGGCCATCTTTGCGGTGGGAGTCCAGTATTGTTCGTGAACAACTATGGTCTCCGGCTTTTGCCACGCCTCGACAAGCCGACGAAGATCCTGATGATGATGAAATGGATTGCCACCTGCCCAGTAAATAAGGCGAACGTCTGGATAAACGTGGGTTTCACCTTGATACTCGAAAGGTGTACCAGGCCGAAGCAGCATGTCGGAGATTCTGGCAACCGGTATGAACGCGCTGACTGGATTTCGGCCTTGCTGGAAAGTGGGTCCGAAGAGGCGCCTGTGAGGGCTCCCCATCAGGTTCTCGGCACCGTAACAGACACTGAAGCCGCCGCCTGGCAAGCCGATTTGCCCGAGCATTGAAGCGAGCGAGAGAAGAGCCCAGAAGGGCTGCTCCCCATGGTGTGCGCGCTGCAATGACCAGGCCATGTTGATCATCGACCGGTGACTGGCGAGGTCCAGTGCGAGCTGCTCGATATCCTGATGACGCAAACCGGTGATCTGCGCGGCCCACTGCGGTGTCTTTGCTTGGCCGTCGACTTCTCCTAGAAGATACCGCTCGAACTTCTCATAGCCGACGCAGTGCGACGAGAGAAACTGGAGGTCATGCAAGCCGCGTGCTTGAAGTACGTAGGCGAGCGCCAAGATCAACGCCGTGTCGGTGTTGGGGCGGATCGGGAACCACTCCACTTTCCCGCCTGTGTCAATGTCGTCGCGCACAGGACTCACGTTGACAAAGCGAACGCCTGCTTCGCGCAACCGACGCAGGCCACCCGGGAGGCGGTGTTCCGCTGTGCCGCCCACCGCGATCTGGGCGTTCTTGGCCGGAGCGCCCCCGAAGCTGAGGAAGAGACGCGTGTTCTCCGCCATCGTGTTCCAGTCGGTGGCGTTGTGCATAAGCCAGTCCATGCTCGCAACGAGATGTGGCATGAGTGCTCTGGCGGCGCCGAGGCTGTAGGAATCAACGTGTCGGACATAGCCCCCCGCGCAGTTCAGGAAGCGGTGGATCTGGCTCTGTGCATGGTGAAACCGGCCCGCGCTGGCCCATCCATAAGAGCCACCGAAGATCGCCTCGTTTCCATGCGCCTTCCGGACTCGGTCAACTTCGCCAGCCACCAGATCAAGCGCCTCCTCCCATTCCACCTCGACGTACTCATCGCCCCCACGCGCATGTCCCGCGGAGCCCGTTCGCGCAGCGAGCCAGCCGCGCCGTACGGCGGGTCGCATCACTCGATTGCGCTCCGTCTGATCGCTTCCCATGTGGAGACCGATCGGTGAGGGGGCAGGGTCGCCCAAGTACGCACTGATGCGCATCTCGGATGACATGGCGCCGGTGACCTCATAGAGGCCCCAATGCTGCGCGGTGTACGTCTTGTTCGGGCTGTTGGTGTTCATTGGCTTATCGAAAAAAGGACTTGCGCCGATCCCCATGCTTCCTATAATAACTTCACAGCATAGAACGATGTTCCTATATTTAGAACACTCCAGCAACTGACCCTCTCTAGACCAACGAACTCGCCAATGTCAACATCATCTGCGTCCGAACTCCCCGTCTACGACCTATACATTGATGGAGGGCGGCTTGCGCCCGCGGCGGGCGAGTATTTCGACACCGCCAATCCCTTCGATGGCCTGCCGTGGGCGCGGATTGCAAAGGGCAGCGTGCAGGACGTCGACAGGGCCGTTCAGGCGGCACATCGGGCAGGGCAAGGCCCATGGTCTCAACTGAGTGCCACAGAGCGCGGCCGGCTCATGCGCAAGCTTGCAGATCTGGTTGCACGCGATGCGGCTCGTCTGGCCGACATCGAGATGCGTGATAACGGAAAGCTCGCCACCGAGGTGGTAGGGCAGGTCAAATACCTCGCGGACTACATTCATTACTACGCGGGTCTCGCCGACAAGATCGAAGGCTCTGTCATCCCTACAGACAAGAAGGGGGTCTTCGCTTACACCAAATTCGAGGCGAAGGGCGTGGTGGCCATCATCACGCCATGGAACTCGCCACTGTCTCTGACGACGTGGAAGCTCGCTCCGGCATTGGCTGCCGGGTGCACGATCGTGGTCAAACCGTCCGAATTCACTTCGGCGTCGATGATCGAGTTCGCGGAACTGTTCGCGGAGGCGGGCTTTCCGCCGGGAGTGATCAACGTCGTGACCGGAACCGGGTCCGAGGCGGGCGAGCCGCTGGTGACGCATCCACTCGTCGCGCATGTTGGTTTCACTGGGGGCGACGCGGCAGGGCGGCGAATATACGCACTGGCTGCGCAGCAGCTGAAGACTGTCACTCTTGAACTCGGAGGAAAGTCGCCGAACATCGTGTTTGACGATGCGGATCTGGAGCAAGCGGTTAAGGGCGTAGTCGCCGGCGTATTTGCCGCTGCAGGCCAAACCTGTCTAGCAGGCTCTCGCTTGCTCGTGCAGCGCTCCATCCATGACAAGTTTGTCGAGGCACTAGTCGATTTTGTCGGCCAAGCCAAGCTCGGCGACCCTCGAGAAGCGGCTACCCAGGTTGGCCCGATCGCGACGCCTCCGCAGTTCAAGCGAATCATGGACTACGTCGAGATCGCAAAGGGCGAAGGTGCGAAGTGCGTTCTTGGAGGCCGAGCCCGTACGGAGCTGGGTGCAGGGTACTTCGTCGAGCCGACGATCTTCACCGACGTGAGTAACGATATGCGAATCGCGCGTGAGGAGGTGTTCGGCCCGGTACTTGTTGTCTTGCCTTTCCATGATGATGCCGATGCGCTCCGAATCGCAAACGACTCGAACTACGGCTTGGCTGCAGGGGTTTGGACGCGCAGCCTTCATCGAGCGATGTTCATGACCGACAAGCTCAAGGCAGGCACAGTATGGGTCAACAACTACCGCGCAACGAGTTTCACCTCGCCCTTTGGTGGCATGAAGCAGTCTGGAGTCGGCCGTGAATCCGGATCGCAGGCGGTTCTGGAATATCTCAACACCAAGTGCGTCTGGATTTCTAGCGATCTCGTAGTAGCCAATCCCTTCGTTCGCCGGTAGCCAAATGATGACACCGATGCAATACCGAATCGCCTTCGATATTGGCGGAACGTTCACTGACTTTGTGATTCAGGAAGTCACGACTGGCCGTCAGAGGTTTGCCAAGATACTTTCCACACATCAAGAGCCTGCCAAAGCGATGGTGCAAGGGATCTCCACGCTTTTGGAGCGGTGCAATGCCAAGCCGGAGCAGGTGGTGGAGGTTCTACACGCGACCACGATAGCGACGAATGCGATCATTGAGCGTAAAGGTGCGAGAACTGCGCTCGTGACGACTCGCGGATTCCGCGATGTGCTCTTGATCGGACGGCAGAAGCGTTATGAGATGTTCGATCTGCATCTCGACAAGCCCCGTGCATTGGTCGAGCGTTGCGACATATTCGAGCTGAACGAGCGCATCCTGCATGATGGCACGATCGAACAGGCAATTGACAGGTCTCAGCTGGACCAGATCGCGGAGAAGCTTGCTGAGGCAGGCTACCAGTCTGTAGCGATTTGTCTGCTTCACTCCTACGCGAATACATACCATGAACTCAAGGCGGCCGAGATAATTCGTGAGAAATTTGCCAAGCGAGATCTGCCTTTGCAGGTGACGCTGTCATGTGAGATTTCTCCGAAGATACGCGAGTATGAAAGGACGAGCACCACAGTGGCGGATGCCTACGTGAAGCCGATGGTTAGCCGCTATGTCCAGGATCTGAGGAGCCGTCTGGATGAGCTTGGCATAGCCGGCGAGCTATCGGTAATCCAGTCGAATGGCGGCCTGATTACGCCGAAACTCGCTATCAACAAGCCGATCAGCATCGTCGAGTCCGGTCCGGCTGCCGGCGTACTCATGTGTGCGGCCGTTGGCGATATGGAAGGCTGCGAGCAGGTCTTGTCCTTTGACATGGGTGGCACCACGGCCAAGCTGGGAGCGATCTCGCACGGCGAGCCGTCAATTCTTTCGAGTTTCGAAGTAGACCAATTGCGATACAAGGCGGGCAGCGGCCTTCCATTGAACATCTCGGCAATCGAGCTGCTCGAGATCGGTGCGGGTGGGGGTTCTGTAGCTTCGCTGGATCTTGGTTTGCTCAAGATCGGCCCCGAAAGCGCGGGATCCGAGCCCGGTCCGATTTGCTATGGTCGAGGCGGCACGCGCCCAACCGTGACTGACGCAAATCTAGTACTGGGCTATCTCGACTCAAACTACTTCAACGACGGATCCATGCGCCTCGACATGGCGGCGGCTAGGAAGGGCATTGAGAATCACATCGCGTTGCCGCTGGGTATCTCGGTGGAACAGGCTGCTTGGGGCATCCACGCCATGGCGACGGCAAACATGGAGCGCGCGACGCGGATCGTCTCGGTGGAACGCGGACGCGATCCGCGCGAACACGCGATGGTGGCTTTCGGAGGAGCGGGGCCGTTGCATGCGGCTCGCTTGGCAATGGGAGTTGGTGTTCCAAAGGTGATCATTCCCTTGGGGGCGGGCGTCGGATCTGCGATTGGCTTGCTCGAAGCCGTCCCGCGCTTGGACTACTCCTCGACGCGCATTGTTCCTATGCAGGCAGGCAACTCGGGAGTGCTGGTGCAAGTACTTTCGCAACTACGCGCTCGCGCCCAGACGGACATCGCTTCGTTGACGCCACAGCCACTTGAGTTCGCCTTCTTCGCGAACCTGCGGTATGTTGGGCAGGGCTACGAACTCAGAGTGGCGCTACCGGCTCTTGACCAGATAGCCGATCCGGCGGCCGCTGTCGCAGTTGCTTGCGAGGATTTTGCGCGGGCCTATCGTAGTACCTACGGCTACGACGATGGCACGGATCGGATTGAGGGCATCGACTGGCATCTGACGGTGAGCGGTGAATCGCGCACTGCGCCAGTTGCCTATGCGATAAACCTAGCGAATGGCATAGCGCCAATCGGCGCGCGAACTCGTCGTGTCTGGTTCCCTGAATTTGGTGATTACCGCGATACGCCCGTGCGTCATCGGGACGATTTGTGCAATGGCCTGGTCGTGGAGGGGCCAGCGATTCTGGAGGAAGCCGAGTCGACTACCGTCATCCCGCCAGGTTGCCGCGCTCACCTGAGCGATAACGGACACCTCATCGTCCATACGTCTGGAGCTTCGAATGGCAAGAGCTGAGCTTGATCCGATTGCGTTGTCGCTCCTTTGGGGCAGTTTCATCTCAGTCACGGACGAGATGGGAAGCACGCTGCGAAAAACCGCGTTCTCGCAAGCCGTCAGAGAAGCCGACGATTTCTCCACTGGTGTTTTTGATCGGCACGGCCGGCTTGTCGCGCAAGGTAATTTCACGCCTGGCCATCTCGGCGCAATGCCCTACGTGGTCAAGACGGTTATGGAGTACTACGCGGCAGATGAATTCAGACCAGGTGACGGCGTCCTGCTGAACGACTCTGCGATGGGTTCGGGGCACTATCCCGATTGCTTCATGGTCTCACCCGTCTTCTCGGGTGCAGCTCTGGTGGGATTTGTCGCGAATATTGCTCATCAAGTTGATGTTGGCGGTGCGGCCATGGGTTCACAGAAGGTCATCGGCGTGACTGAGGCTTTTCAAGAGGGTCTGCGCATCCTACCGATCAAGGTGGTGAACGAGGGAGTCTTCGATGAGAGCGTGATGCGACTGATCTGCGGCAACGTGCGAATGCCCGAGCACCTGCGGGGCGACATGGCTGCCCAGCGAAACGCCAACCACATCGGCGCGCTCAGGATGGCTGCAATCTATGAGAAGTTTGGCTTCGAGCAGACCGAGGGCGGCATTGAGCAGATCTTTGACCGATCAGAAGCGCGCATGCGCGAGCTGATTCGCGAGTTGCCTCGCGGCACCTATTCCTTTGAGGATGCGTTAGACCCATACAAGCCCGGTGCCGATCCAATTCGAGTGGCGGTGGACATCACCGTTGGGGATGGCGAGATCGAAGTTGATTTTTCGCGCTCAAGCGACCAGGTTCCCGCCGCGATCAATTCATATCTGAACTTCACACGTGCGCACTCGCTGTTTGGTGTGCGAGCATTCACGGATCCCTTCATGCCTCAGAACGACGGCGCCGTAAGGCCTGTGCATGTAACCGGTCGAAAGGGCTGCTTCTTCAACCCCGTCTTTCCGGCTCCAAGCGGAGGTCGCGCGGCGATTCAAGTGCGGATCTTTGAAGTGATCAACGGGGCTCTGTCGAAGATCCGTCCGGAGCGTGCTATGGCGGGGTTCTCACACTGGAGCAACCCGATCATCGGTGGCGTCGATGAGGGGTCCGGAAAACCCTTCATCTACTACGACCTAATCTTCGCCGGCTATGGCGCCCGTCACGCCGCTGACGGCGTTGAAGGCCTCGCACCAGTTCTTAATTGCGCCAACATTCCCGTCGAAGTACATGAAGCTTCGACACCTATTTTAGTCCGTCGCCTTGAGTTCATTCAGGATTCGGGTGGCCCCGGCCAGTTTCGTGGTGGATGCGGTTTGCGCAAAGACATTGAGCTCCTCGCCGAGCGCGCGTCACTGACGCTACTCGGCGACCGCCATACGAAGGCTCCGTACGGGATATTTGGGGGTGAATGCGGTTCGCTGGCCAGTTCACGCCTCAACCCCGACGGAGAGAACTTGGAGTTGCACTCCAAAGAGATGCGCGAACTAAAGCGCGGCGACGTGCTCAGCCTGCGCCTGTCGGGTGCAGGCGGCTACGGCGAACCCGAGAAGCGCCTTCGGAGCGCTATCGAGGAAGACTTGCGGCAGGGTTTCATCACTGATGCTCATGCGCGGGATGCCTACCACTACCCAGACAAATTCAACAAGGTTTGAATCCTATGAAAATCGAACTGGGAAACTCCATGACTAACCACCAGTGGGTTGAACGAAAGAACAAGGCGACGCCGCGCGGAGTTGCCGTCAAATGCGATTTCTACGCCGAGCGTGCGCTGAATGCGGAGGTCTGGGACGTGGAAGGTCGTCGCTACATCGACTTCGTGAGCGGGGTCTCCGTGAACAATGTTGGTCACAGGCATCCCAGGGTAGTCAAAGCGATTGAAGACCAACTGCAGAATGTCATCCATACGGCATTTCAGATCACACCCTACGGCAGCTACGTATCGCTTGCCGAGCGAATCAATGCGCTAGTGCCCGGCGACTTCGCGAAGAAGACGACGTTTCTAACGACCGGCGCTGAGGCGGTCGAGAATGCGGTGAAGATTGCGCGCATTGCTACGAAGCGTCCAGGTATCGTGGCGTTCGACGGAGCATTCCACGGCCGAACACTCCTTGGTATGGCGCTGACTGGCAAGGTCGCGCCCTATCGGCCAGGCGCCGGACCAATGCCAGGATCGGTCTATCACGTGCCGTTCCCGAGTGGGCCCCGCGGCGTCACCGCTGAGGCATCTCTGACAGCGTTGAAGAATCTCTTCAAGGTCGAGGTGGATCCGACGGAAGTTGCTGCCATCATCTTCGAGCCGGTGCAGGGGGAAGGGGGCTTTGTGCCTGCGCCTCCGGAGTTTGTAAAGGCGCTGCGAAGCATCTGTGACAGACACGGAATTCTGTTGATTGCCGATGAAATCCAAAGCGGATTCGGACGCACTGGAAAGCTCTTCGCAATGGAGCACTTTGACGTCGCCGCAGACTTGACGACCATGGCCAAGAGCATTGCTGGTGGCGTACCTCTTTCTGCAGTCTGCGGTCGTGCCGAGGTGATGGACGCGCCGGGTCCAGGTTCGCTCGGTGGTACCTATGCTGGAAACGCGCTTGCTATAGCGGCCGCACATGCGGTTCTCGACATCATGGAGGCCGAAAGACTGCCTGAGCGCGCCTGGCGCCTCGGTCAGGTTCTGCGCGACACCTTGGAGAGGTTGAAGACCGACGTGCCTGAAGTCGCTGAAGTTCGCGGCATCGGCAGCATGATTGGCATCGAATTCTTCAAGCGCGACGGCAGTGGACCGGACGCCGAGTTCACAAAGAAGGTTCAGGCCCGAGCCCAAACGGACGGCCTGTTGATCCTGATCTGCGGCCTGAATGCGAACGTCATCCGATTTCTACATCCCCTCACCATCGAAGAGTCGCTCTTCAAGGAAGGGCTCACTGTCTTCTGCTCAGCCGTTGCAGCGGTCTCGAGAGAATCTCGTCAATAAGAACCACAACACGTTCAGAAGGAGACACGTCCATGTCCAGCTATGTGATCGACAGTGAACTGTTCCGAGACCAGTTCGGAACCTCGCAGATGCGCGAGATTTTCAGCGATGCCCAGACGGTCCAGCGATGGCTCGATGTCGAGGGCGCGCTCGCGCGAGTGCAGGCCAAGCTGGGCATCATTCCGCAGGGGGCCGCGGACGAGATCTGCAGGAAAGCGTTCGTGAAGAACATAGACCTGCCAGATCTCAAACGAGAGATGGACCGCACCAGTCATCCCATTGTGCCATTGCTGCGTGCGATGAAGAAAGTCTGCGACGGCGATGCTGTTGAGTACATCCACTGGGGTGCTACGACGCAGGACATCGTCGACACAGGCACAATCTTGCAAGTCAAGGATGCGCTGGTCGTCATCGAGCGACGCTACCGCGAACTGATGGGGCACCTGGCCGACCTGGCTCGAAAGCACCGAGACCTCACAATGGTTGGCCGAAGTCACGGCCAGCAAGCCTTGCCGATCACATTCGGATTCAAGGCCGCTGTCTGGTTCGACGAGATGCGCCGCAACGTGGAGCGTTTCGAGGCCATGAAGCCGCGCGTTCTTGTTGGACAGTTCTCCGGTGCGGTTGGCACACTGGCGGCTCTTGGGAACAAGGGCTTTGTAGTGCAAGAGGCATTGTTCAAGGAACTGGGACTCGAGTGCCCACGAATCCATTGGCATGTTTCACGGGACGGAATCGCGGAGCTGGTCTGCGTTATTGCCATGTGCACGGCCACCATCGGCAAGATCGCGCACGAGATCTACAGCCTGCAGAAGACCGAAACTTCCGAACTGGAGGAGCCATTCGCCAAGGGAAAGGTCGGAAGCAGCACGATGCCGCACAAGCGCAACCCACCGGCGTGCGAAGGAGTGATCGCGCTATCGCGCCTTGTACGAAATACAGCACCGCTTGCGCTGGAGGCCATGATGGCGGAGCACGAGCGCGACAAGGTCGTTCTCCAGATGGAAAGGGAGTTCATTGGACGCCTGTGCTCGATGGCTGACGCAGCTGCGTCCAAGATGGTGTTCGTCTGCGGAAATCTCACGGTGCGAGGCGCCAATATGGATCGGAACCTCTACGTGCAAAGGGGCCTCCTGATGTCAGAGCCGGTGATGTTCGGCCTGAGCGAAGCGTTCGGCAAGCAGCAAGCGCACGAGATCGTGTACGAGCTGTGCATGGAAGTCTTCGAGAAGGGCGGCGACTTTAAGGAGGCTCTCCTCAGTCATCCGCTCGTGAGCCAGAAGCTCGACGAGGCGGCCATCGACCGGATGCTCGACCCGCACGGCTACACGGGCTTGTCGGGGCAGTTCGTTGACCGCGTACTGCAGCACGTATAGCGCCAAACGCGGACGAAAGATCAATAGACCGCAGTCATGCGCATCGCAATGGGAATTTCATTCATGGTTGTCGTGTCCGCCGAAATGGTTTCTGCCGATGCCGGACTGGGCTACCTGATCTTCAACTCGCGACTTTGGATGGCGACAGACCAGATATTCATCGCGATTCTGTGCCTTGGACTGTTCGGCATCGCCACGGACTGGTTGTTCCGCCTGGTGATTCGGCGATTCGCCAGCCACTATGGCGTCGTCGAATGACCGGGGATGTGCAGCGGGCCTATGGCCTGGCGGTGTTAGCAACCATGATGTGGGGAGCAAACTCCGTGATCGCGCGGGCCGCCTCGGCAGAAGTGACACCTGTGCTCGCCACATGGTTGCGGTTCCTCATCTGCTCTGTGGGCCTTAGCTTGATCCTGCGGCGGAGACTATTTGAAGCGGTGCCCGTGTTTCGCGAGCAGTGGAAACTGGTCCTTGCGATGACGTTTGGGACGATAGGGTTCAATTGCCTGATGTACTTGGCAGCCGCTTACACGGGTGCCGCAAACATTGCGATCTTTCAGGGCGCGATACCTCTCTTTGTGGTCGTTGGTGCCATGCTGTTCCTCGGACACGCCCTGACTGCGCGCCTCGCGATCGGCGTCCTGGCAGGTGGCGCGGGTCTTCTGACCGTCTTTGGAATTCCTGCGCCCACGGGGGCGCAAGGGGTTCAGGTACTACTTGGAGACGGTATTGCGCTCGCTGCGATGGCGTCTTATGCCGTTTTCATTTTGGGCGTTCGTCAGCGTCGCGGAGTCGGTGCGTCGGTATTCTTCGGAGCGCTGTGCATCCTAAGCCTCGTGGTGTCGACTCCGCTGATGCTGGTGGAATTCATGTCGAAGGGGTTTGAGTACCCGACAACCAAAGGCTGGCTGCTGATCCTCGTGTCGGGCCTGGGGGCGTCGCTCGCTGCGCAACTGGCTTTCATTCACTCGATCGACACGCTTGGGCCTTCGCGGGCTGGCTTATTCATGAACCTGATCCCCATTTTCGGCGTGTTATTTTCGGCGGTCATTCTTGGTGAATCAATCACTTGGTTGCACGTGCTCGGACTCGGACTGATCCTTGCAGGCATCGTACTGGCCGAAAGTCGTCTGGTGAGAGTGCCACGATGGACCTGAGTGACTGAACGTACTAGAGATATATGCCAATAAACCGTAAACAAGAAAAGGTGTTGATATGAGTGATCTTGATTCAGATGATCTTCCCCTGGCCGGTGTCCGAGTGATCGAGTTCTGCTCGGTTGCTGCAGGCCCCTTCTGCGGCATGCTTCTGGCGGACATGGGGGCAGATGTTGTCAAGATCGAAGCACCCGGCGGTGACTCACTTCGCTCATGGCCGCCTCTCAGCAATGGCTATAGCGAGAACTTTGCTTCCATAAATCGCAATAAGCGATCGATGCTGCTGGATCTGAAGAACCCTAGCGATCGGGACGTCGCGCTTCGGCTATGTGCGGATGCCGATGTAGTGGTTGAGAACAACCGGCCAGGCGTGATGGCTAGACTTGGTCTCGGGTATGAGGATGTGAGCGCGTTGCGCCCTCAAGTTGTCTATTGTTCTATCTCCGCTTATGGGCAGTCTGGCCCGCGCGCAGGGGAGGGTGGATTCGACCTGACGATTCAGGCTGCAGCGGGTGTGATGAGCGTCACAGGCGACTCGGATGCGCCTGTGAAATGCGGAGTTCCCATTTCGGACTTCGCCTCAGGTCTCTACGGCGCCTTCGCGATTGCAAGCGGGATTGCCAGGGCTCGCCGTGCCGGCCACGGAATGCATATTGATGTTCCGATGTTTGGCTGCACTCTTGCCATTGGCGCACTGCAGACGAGCGAATACTTTGGCACCGGGCTCAGTCCTCGTAAGCTGGGTTCGGCGCACCCACGAAATGCGCCCTACCAAGCTTTCCGGGCAGCTGACGGCTTCTTTGCGATCGCTGCAGGCAATGACAGCCTGTGGCGTGCGGTTCTCGCGGTTGTCGGACGTGAGGAACTTGTCAGCGATGCTCGATTTACATCCACGACGCTGCGTGCGAAGAATCAGTCGGAATTGAAGGATATTCTCGAATCGCACTTCACTCAGCACAGCGTTGACCATTGGATACACGTATTCAACGACGCGGGTGTTCCTCACTCGAGGCTCAATACTTATGAGCAAGCATTGGCGGACGCGCAGGTCGCACACATGGGTTGGGTTCGCGGTATCGAGCTGCCCGGGGGAACGAAAACTCGTACGTTTGCTTCGCCGCTGCGTATCGACGGAAAGAATCTTCCTGTGCGCAGTGATCCACCGGCCCTTGGAGCCCATACGGCCGAACTGCGTGCGCGGGTCGAGCCCGTCGTGAAAGTCAATTGATCTGCCTCCCAATGAAAAACGACACTCAACATCCCGCAATCGCTAAGTTCATTTCTGAGATGGACCATATTGTATCTCTGCCCGAACAGGACGAATCAATAATCGTGAACTCGGTTTCAAAGTCATTGCGCACGCTAATTTCGCGTGATGACTGGCTCAGTGAGTCGTACGCGCGCCCGCATCCAACGTACTACCAACAGTACCTCCTTCATGCCGACCCGAAGGGCCGCTACAGCGTGGTGAGTTTTGTTTGGGGGCCCGGCCAACGCACCCCCTTGCACGACCACTGCACTTGGGGTGTGATCGGTATGCTTCGCGGAGAAGAACTTGGACAGCGGTACGTTTTAGCTGACGGGCGTGCAGTGCCCATCGGAGTAGAGGAGCGTCTCGTTCCCGGCGATACGTCTGCTGTGTCTCCTACCATCGGAGACGTTCATGTAGTTCGCAACGCCTTTGATGACCGTGTGTCCATCAGTATCCATGTCTATGGCAGCGACATCGGGCGTCAGAAGCGGCACGTATACGATTTAAGCACGGGTGCGGCGAAAGAGTTTGTGTCGGGCTATGCCAACCACCCTGAGTATCTGAAGTGAGCGACGCTCTCGTTTTGCGCGAGTGGTCGGGCCAAACGTGTCACTTGCTGCTCAATCGACCTTCTCAGGGAAACGCCTTGAGTGCGGCTCTTGTCTCCGCGCTTAACGAGGCGCTTGATGAGTTGGAGGCGCGTCAAGCACGAATTGTTGTCATCCAGGGCACTGGCAAACACTTTTGCACCGGCTTTGATCTTTCGAAACTTGATACCGAGGACGATGATCGCTTGTTGGCGCGATTTGTCAGGATTGAACTCCTTTTGCAGCGTATCGCACGACTTCCCATGGTCACTGTTGCATGCGCACATGGTCGAGTCGTGGGCGCGGGTGCAGACCTCTTCACTGCTTGCCGCGTACGTCTCGCTGCCGACGGCACCAGCTTTGCCTTTCCAGGCGCGCGGGGCTTCGGGTTGGCGCTCGGATCGCGTCGTTTGGCCAGAGTCGTAGGGCGTGCGTTGGCGCTGGAGTGGCTGGAATCTGGACGCCAGGTGTACCTTGGAGAGGCGCGTTCTGCTGGACTAGTACAAGGCGAGGCTCAGTACATCGGCGGTCTCTGCAACATCGAGTCGATCCCGGCAGATAGCGGGACGCAGACTGTTAGCGTGTGGGTGAGCAGAGCTATCGATGGTGATGCGCTTCACGATGACGCCAGCGATTTGTCGACGCTTGTCAAATCAGCCGCGTCGGAGGGACTACGCAATAGAGTTGCTGCTTATGTGAGCGCCGCGAAACTGCCCCGTCTTCCGCTGGACAAGCGCGGTTGATATGTGGTGCTCGTGAGGATGAGCACCTAATTCGATGCCCGTGCGCATATCGCTTTTTGCGTTAGCGCGGGCGACACGCAGTTCTTCGAACATGTTGTCTGAAGGCTCGAACTTCCAATCCGCTTCGATGTCGAGTTCATGAAGAACGTTCACAGGTTAGCGGTGCTCGGTGCCATATTGACTGCGATAGTCATCGCCAACTCGGTGCGATTCGGTTCCGTTGCGCGGCATCTGGTGCAGACCCGGGTTTACGAGAGATCGTTGGCTTGAGAGGGTGTCGATTATGAACAGAGAATGCCTACGCCTTTTGGCAGCCGCGCGTTCCGGCGACCATCGAGCAAAGCGTGCCGTTGCGGAACACTACCTACGCGGTACGGCCGGCTTCCCGAAACACTTGCGACTTGGTGTCGAGTATTTAAGTAATTCCGGAGTGAAGAGCGCTCATGAGACCAGTTTGGTGATTTCGCAGGCGCTATCGCTAGTGGAAATCCTGAATCTGGGCTATCTGCATCACTTGCAAGCGTCAGCAACGTATTCGGATGGCTTGTCGCTCCTCAAACTGGCGGCTTGGAATTGTGTTTCCGACACAAGCGGCTCGACCGTCTTAACTCTGATAAAGCTTGCGACTGATATCCGCGCACCACATGCCGAGGCCGCGATGCAGGCATGGACTGGTGGTGATCCCACGAGTCGGTCCGAACGCCTCTTGCGTGTCTTGTCCGACGTTGGGTTGGCCGGAGACCCGGGCCCCGTTGCGTTGCATGCTGTTCAGCTTGCTCTCCAAGAGCGAGACTTCTCGCGCGCGATGCACGGGCTTAGGTGTTTGTCGGCAATAGACTCGATTCCTGACAGTCATGCCGCGCATGCTTTAAATCGAGTGCTCGTGCTCGCCCGAGAGCTCAATGCTGAATTGTCGCCGCCGCCGCCGTCAGCATCCTATATCCAGTCGGCGCTTGAGCTGCTTGCCACCGAGGGCGATCGGCAGGCCACTTTCATCCTAGGACGAGGGCTATGCGGCCTGCCTTGGGGCCCACTCGCAGCTGACGCGATCGTGTCTGATTTGAATCTGCGCCGCGGTACGGCTCTGTTGCTGCGTGCTGCTGATGGAGGATGTGGCGAGGCCTGGACTGATCTGTATCTACTGCATTCGCGTGCTCGTTCGTCAGTCGCGAATCCAAGCCTCGCCGTTTTCTGTCTTGAGAAGGCGGCCGCCAAAGGACGGCCGGGAGCGCAGCTGCGCTTGGGCACCGAGACCCTGCGCCAGGCAACGACAGTTCAAGGCTTCGAGTTGGGGATCTCGTGGCTGCACCACGCGAGTCTCCAGGGCGACGTCGCCGCCCAGCAGTTGCTGGCGTCGCTGGTGTTCCCCGTTTCAGGCAGCGATGGTATTGCTGAGAGCGGGCTGCGCCTCTTGCATCAGCGTCATCCATGGATGGCAGCGCGCCTACGTGTAGCGCGATATTTCGGCCTCACTCGTGCGGAGGCGCTCACGTTCTGCCCTGTGACGGGCGGTAGGCCATGGGGATTGGTCGTTGGCTGTAACCCGTTCGTGGGCAAGGGTCGGTCTTCTTCTGCTCGTGCTGTTCCGGCCGTCAACGAAATTGCGCTCCGCTCTTTGAATGAGGCAATTTTGCTTTTTTCCAGCATGAGCACGGAAGATCCCTGCGCGAATGAGTCTTTGCTGCGCCAGCGCAGCTTTGAGTTAGGTCAGCTGATAAATCGTCTCTGCTTGAACGAAAGCTTCTATTTTGCGCGACCGAGTTCGGCAGCAGAGCGGGCTATGAAGTTAGGCCCGAGGTGGGCTTGGAAGAACCGCGAACTCGTAGCCGAAATGATGAGCCGCGATGTGTGATTGAGCCGCACGCCAGGCACGCCCATCGGTGTTTGGCTTTCAACTCGCTCGGCCCGGCCCCTTTCTTGTTGATCTGCTCGCTTGAGTATACAGCCCCCAGATCGCTGCCTCAGTAAGCGCTAGCGAGCTGCGGGGAAGCAGTTCCGGTCGTAGAGTATGAAAGCGGCTTCGACAAGGTCAGCCTTGGCCTCCGCGTCATCCCCGTGTTGCGTGCAATGCGCTAGCACTTACTTGTCATTCCGGCTTTTCGAGAAGCGCTCGAGTGGCTTATCGGCTTTGTCGGTGCTTGTCTATCGCTCGAGCTAAGCGTTCCGGCAAATTCTTCTGATGCTTCCAAACCCTTGCACATCGCCTTTGTGGCGGTCTGCACGGCGCGCTTGACGCTTGGCGCCATCGAAGTACCCGATCGTTACGGGAGCCTATGAGGTGAGCTGCCAAAGAAGTATTGACGCTACGTGCGCGGAGCACATGCAATCGCAATTTCTAGCGATTTGTTGCGCGGGAATGACGCTTTGCCATCCAGTTGCGGGGGGCTACATGCAGGCCATGCCCGCCGCAGCACTTTAGTTCAGCGGGATGAAGTTCGTCTTTTTAAAGTAAAGCTGCTCCAGCTGACGATGATGAGGAGGCTTGGAGGTCAATACGTCAATCTTAAAGATTAAGGAAGATCATGAAGAAATATCTAGCGCTCTGCACGCTGATCGCGTGTTCGACATTCGCTTCTGCCGAGTCGTCTGTCACGCTGTTTGGGATCGCCGACGTCGGAGTTCGTGATGTGAAAAATGGCTCGCATAGCGAAACGTTCGTTGAAAGCGGTGGGATGAGTCCCAGTCGGCTGGGATTAACCGGAAATATCGATATTGCGCAGGATAGCGCTGCCAGCTTCTGGTTGGAAACAGGCTATGGGCCTAGCAATGGTGCTTCCGCAGACACGACCCGATTTTTTAACCGGCGATCGACGGTCAGCTTGACGAGCAAGTCATACGGTGAGCTGCGCATCGGTCGAGATTTCACGCCATCGTATATCGGCTATGAAGACTATGACGAATTTGGAGATACCGGCGTTGCTTACTCTGACAAATTTGATTCTAGTCTCGGGACGGCTCGCCAAACTGCGATTCGCGCTGATAATCAAGTCGCATACTTTACTCCTTCAAGCCTGGGCGGAGTCTATGGCCGTCTGTCAGTGGCGCCTGGACAGGGCGTTATTGGTGCCAAGTATGTCGGTGGCTTGATTGGCTACATGGCGGGCGCCGCGAAGGTATCTGTAGCATATGCTCAGACAACTGTTGGGAAGGTTGGCGGAACTGATCTCTTCAAAACCTACGACGTTGGCGCATCTTATGATTTCCAAGTCGCTCAAATCGAAGGGTACTATACGGATTCCAAGTTTTCTGCGCTTGAACGAGAAAACTTTAGCGTCGGTGCATCAGTCCCGATTGGGTCAACGCTATTGCGCGCTCAAATTACCCATTCAACGGCGTCCGGCACCTCGGGGGCTGTGAACACCAACGGGAATGCAGCGAATCAGTATGCTATCGGCGCGGTCTACAACTTTAATAAGACTGCGGCTCTATACGCAACAGCGGCCGAGGTACGCAACAAGGGCGCTGCGGTGTTCAGCGTTGCAACCACCAGTGTTATGCCTACCGCCGGCGGCTGGGAATCAAAAGGATTCGAAGCCGGTGTGCGGCTAAAATTTTAAAGCAATGAATATCTCCAGGCGTCACGCAACCTAGAGTTGTTGGCATTGGAATAGCGATTTGCACTGGCCTTTGATGAATTGGGGCGGCGGCGCAACGGAACGTTGTGGCCGCACCAATTTCACTTTTGAACGGCACTCTTTCTTGCCATGCTCGCGCGGAGTTCCAAGTATCAGCCGCGGAAAATGTTTTGAACTTGAGTCAACCCAACTTGCTCAGGGGTAAGAGCTGATGTCCGCTTTACACGGGTGGTCAGCAGTTTACCCTTTAGATCTTGGAGTCTGAGTAAGGTCGCAGCATCGCGCCGGGTCAGGCGAAAGTCGAACCTACTCTTCGAAGTGTTTAGTTCTGGAATGGAGCCGAATATGTTTATTAATTCAACTTTTCGATTACTGGGTAAAACTATTACTTTTTGGCTAGCAATGCTTGGGCGCTCGGCTTGGGCACAAAATGTTTCCCAGTGCGATTCAAACATTGTGGAAAACGGAAATTTTATAAACGGGCAGACTTACACGAGTGAAGCACATGTGGCCGAATCTTCGTTGAACGATGCATTTGAACGAGCATATCAGTATTCCCAAGGTCATTTTGGGGGCGCATCGAGAGACGATTCACAGCGAACTGTCACCGGAAATCAGGTAGCAAGCTACGAAGTCGTTAAGCCTGCGTCCATCCCCCCGCGTCAGAATAGTTGTCGGAGCGCCGGGAGACCGGCAAGGAGTAGGCGGTGCAAGTCCGCTGCGATGAAGGTGTAGCGAGCCACATCGGCCCCCGAGCCGTGCGCAGGCATCCGCGAGGGTGTCGGGAAGCGTCGGTAGGGGAACACATAGGCCAGCCATTGAGCCGCGAGAGTATTCATTCCCGGGTGCTGAAGCTGTCGACAAAGCGGAAGGCAACACGGCCGAGCGCGTATTCGCGAGTGCTCGGACGCCCCGGCGTGGTCGCAGACCCTGACATGTGTGCACGCTCTTTGTACGGGAACCGGGAGATCTCGGGAGCCATCGACAGCGCGTCGGTAACGATGTCAGCGGTCATGCGTGGCTTGATCGACCAGCCGACGACCTCTCGGTTGAACAGGTCGAGAACGATTGCCAGGTACTGCCAGCCCTCGCCCGTGGCAATGTAGGTGATGTCGCCGGTCCAGACCTTGTTCGGCGCCGGCGGCGTGAAGTTGCGAGCCAGCAGGTTCGGCGCAACCGGCATCGAGTGCTTCGAGTCCGTCGTG
>Ga0116226_10001228_pt1 | contig 22092 bp, 20 predicted proteins | sample S1TSphfallax_FD_89692 | JGI IMG/M metagenome (GOLD analysis project Ga0116226, IMG submission 89692) | Host-associated microbial communities from peat moss isolated from Minnesota, USA - S1T2_Fa - Sphagnum fallax MG | ecosystem: Host-associated > Plants > Peat moss > Unclassified | place: USA... | reverse complement strand
TGAGCGCATCGGCCAGATCGCGTAGCGACGGAATCCAGGTGCACTGAACCGGATGTCCCGCGCGACGCAGGATCCCGTTGATCGCGTCGACGGAATCTCGCGCGGCAGCGAGCACGATCAGCGGAACGATCGAGGGTTCGTTCACCAGGGTCCTCCACGGAGAGCGGCCGGAGCATAGCACCGGCCTTCAGCGCCGCGGCGTGAGCCCGCGCTCACAGTTCAGGTCAGTGCCGCGAGCGACACCTTGGCCAGAGCTCCCGGAACTTCGCGCACGAACCGCGGCACGAGATAGCCGGGCAGGCGCGCGCTCAACTCAGCGGCGAGCGCGCGCGCGCGCGATTCCGAGACCTCGAAGTGGGCGGCGCCGTCGATTCGATCGAGCAGGTGCAGGTAGTACGGCAGCACGCCGGTCTCGAACAATCGGCGCGACAGCGCCTCGAGCGCGTCGGCCGAGTCGTTCACGCCGCGCAACAGCACTGATTGGTTGAGAAGCTGGGCGCCGGCGGCGCGCAGCCGTTCGAGCGCGGCCGCGACCTCCGCGTCGAGCTCCGCGGCATGGTTGGCGTGCAGCACGACGACTCGCGGCCAGGGCAGGCGCGCGAGCCACTCCAGTAGTCCTGCATCGACGCGTGACGGCAGTACGATCGGCTGCCGTGTGTGCACACGTAGCCGCTTCAGATGCGGGATGCGCGCGAGTGCGTCGGTGATCTCGGCAAGTCGCGAATCGGTGAGCGAGAGCGGATCGCCGCCGCTCAGGATCACCTCCTCGATGCTCGAATCCGCGGCGAGCGTCTCGAGGGCGAGTTCGAGCCGGGACGTGGCCACGTGCTCGCCGTAGGGAAATTCGCGCCGGAAGCAGTAGCGACAATGCACGGCGCAGGCGCCGGTCGTCATGAGCAGAGCCCGACCCCGATACTTCTGCAGCAAGCCCGGCACGCGACCCGCGTCGGCTTCGGCGAGCGGATCGGCGCCAAATCCCGGCACATGCGCGAGCTCCGCATCGAGGGGCAGCACCGGGCGCAACAGCGGGTCGGCGGGGTCACCGTAGCGCATGCGGGACACGAAGCTGCGCGGCACGCGCAGCCGAAATCTGCCATGGGCTTCGAGGGCGGCAGGCGAGAGCAGCGCCGGATCGAGGCCGAGCGCCTCGAGCAGGTCCCCCGGCCGTGAGAAGGCTTCCGCGAGGTCGCGCTGCCAGCTGCTCAAGTGGCGGGGGGTGAAGCTTGCCGTTATCATACGCGGCCCTTCGGCGGGGCCGACATTCTGGCTGCACCCGCAAGAGAAAGAAATGGCGAGCTACAGCACGAGTGAATTCAAGAACGGCGTCAAGATCCTGCTCGATGGGGATCCGTACGTCATCCTCGAGAACGAGATGGTGAAGCCGGGCAAGGGCCAGGCCTTCAACCGCGTCCGGGTGCGTAACCTCAAGACGGGCCGAACCGTCGAGCGCACCTTCAAGTCCGGGGACACCGCCGAAGCCGCCGACGTCCAGGACACCGAGATGCAGTATCTCTATCAGGACGGCGACTTCTGGCATTTCATGGTGCCGGACAACTTCGAGCAGTACACCGCGGGCGCCGCCGCGGTGGGTGACTCGGCCAAATGGTTGAAGGACGGAATCGTCTGCATCATCACCCTTTGGAATAACGTGCCGTTGCAGGTCACTCCCCCGCCGCACATCGAGCTGAAAATTGTCGAGACCGATCCGGGATTGCGTGGCGATACGGCGACCGGCGGTCAAAAGCCGGCGAAGCTCGAGACCGGCGCGACCGTGCGGGTGCCGCTCTTCATCAACGAGGGCGAAGTCATCCGCGTCGACACCCGCACCGGCGAATACATCTCGCGCGCGAAGCAATAGCCTCACGGCCCGGCAGACGCCGAGTCGCGGCGGCGCGGACTCAGGCGCGTTCGATCGGAAAGGCGAGCACTTCGTCGATATGCGTCGCGCCGGCGGCGAGCATCGCCAGCCGATCGAAGCCGAGCGCCACGCCGCTCGCGGCGGGTAGACCTTCCGCCAGTGCCGCCAGCAGCGCCTCATCGAGCGGCCCCACGGCGAGCCCCTGCCGGCGACGTCGCTCCTGGTCGGCGACGAAGCGGCGGCGTTGTTCCGCCTCCCGCCCCAGCTCGCTGAAACCGTTGGCGAGTTCGATCCCCTCGAGATAGAGCTCGAATCGCAGCGCCAGCCGCGCGTCCGCCGGGTCGAGTTCCGCGAGCGCGGCCTGCGAAGCGGGATAGCGATGAATGAAGGTCAGCCGCCCGCGTCCCAGCGTCGGACCCACTCGCACGGCCATCAGAAAATCGAGCAGCTCGTCGCGGTCGCTGCGCGCGGCGCTGCCGGTGTCGAGTCCCGCTGCGATCGCGGTGGCGGCGAGTGCTGGCGTCGGGGCCTCGAGCGGATCGATCTGCAGCGCGCTGAGGAAGGCGTCGCGGTAGCTGATGCGCAGCGGAGAGTCGAGCGCCGGAGCCGGCGCCCGGCCGATCGTGAGCAGGCGGTGCACGAGCTCCGCGACCTCCGCCATCAGCGCCTCCATCGAAACCCCGAGTCGATACCACTCCACCAGCGTGAACTCGGGGTTGTGCAGGCGGCTGCGTTCCGCGGCGCGGAACACGTGACAGATCTGATAGATATCCCCGAGCCCCGCGGCGAGCAGTCGCTTCATCGCGTACTCGGGCGAGGTATGTAGGAAAAGCGTGGGTCCGGTCGCCCCAGGCCAGCGCACTTCGGCGGAGTGCAGGTTCACATCGCTCACGGGTGCGTTCACGAGCTGCGGCGTATCGACCTCGAGCACTGCGCGGGTGGCGAAGAACTCGCGGGTGGCGGCGAGCAGCCGCGCGCGCAGCTCGAGGCGCGCCCGGTCGGCCGTGGGGCGCCAGGCGCGGCGTTCAGGCGGGTTCACCCGAGCGTGCCGAGGGGTTCGCCAACCCGCAGCGTCCGCCCCGGCACGAGCGCGGGACTCCAGGCGAGCGGGCAGGGCGGGAACAAGAGGATGACCGTCGAGCCCATGTTGAACAGACCCATTTCCATGCCGGCGGCAAGCTCGAGCGGCGCGCGGTCGGTGGCTAGCGGTAGCTGCGATACGCGGCGCCGATGACCCGGGGTGACCTCGCCGTGCCAGACCGTCGACATGCTGCCGACGTTCAAGGCGCCGACCAGGATCAGCGCGAATGGCAGCGAATCGGGGTCGAGAAAACCGCAGAGAATGCGCTCGTTACGCGCGAACAGGCCCGGCACGGCGGCGGCGGTCGTTTGATTCACACTGAAGAGCCGCCCAGGAACGTACCAGGCATCGACCAGCGTGCCGGCGCGCGGCATGTGGATGCGGTGATAGTTATACGGCGCGAGGTAGAGGGTGGCGAACCAGCCATCGCGGAAGCGCAGGCTCCAATCCCGCTGGCCGGCGACGAGGGCGTCGAGGGAATAGCGAATGCCCTTGGCCTGTAACAGCGTGCCGTCGGTAATACGCCCGAGTTGGCTCACCGTGCCGTCCACCGGCGAGGCCAGGATCCTGGGCGAGGGATCGATCGGCCGACTCCCCGGCCGAAGCGCGCGCGTGAAGAAGGCATTGAAGGTCGGATAGCGCAGCGGATCAGGCTCGACGGCGTCCGTCATATCCGGACGAAACGCGCGCACGAAGCCGCGGATGATGAGGTTCTTGAGCGGCGCAAATCGCAGCCGGGTCGCGCCATAGACGAGGCGCGAGATCGCGTGCTGGGGCAGCAGGTACTGCAGCGCGACGAACAGGCGCGCGCCGAGCGGCGGGCGCCCGGCGGAGTTCGCCGCGCCACTCAAGGGGCGAACCTCGGCTGGAGGGTGGCGAGATCCTGCGCGATGGCGCGGCTCGAGAACGGCGGCGTGAAGACGGCGACGAACCGGCCCTTCGGGTCGATCACGTACAGCGCGGCGGAATGATCCATGGTGTAGCCGCCATCGGGCAGCGGCACGCGCTCGTAGGCGACCGAGAGGCTGCGCGCGAGCGGCGCGAGGGCGTCCACCGGACCCGTCAAGCCCGTGAAGCCGCCGCCGAACGCGGCGAGGTAGCGGTGCAGGACCGCCGGCGTATCGCGCTCGGGATCGACGCTCACGAACAACACTTGCAGGCCGCGCAGCGGCTTCGCCCGCAGCACCTCCGTGAGGCTCGCGAGGGTCGTCGGGCAGACATCCGGGCAGTTGGTGAAACCGAAGAACATGAGACTCGGAGCGCCGTTCAGACGATCATTGGTAAACAGGCGTCCCTGGTCGTCATGGAGTTCGAAGTGCGAGATAGCGCGCGGACGATCGAGCCAGGTGCCACTCGCGAGCACGGGGGGCTGATCGAGGCTGCGCGCGAACCAGGCGCCCGCGGCAGCGGCGAGTACGGCCACGGCGAGGACCGGTAGCAGGAAAAATCGACGAGGCATGAAGGCATTCTCGCACACCAAGCCGCGTCCGACGGTCGCGGAGCTGATCACGCGCGTCGCGCGCCGCCTCGCGCGCGCCAAGGTATTCCTCGGGCATGGCACCGACAACTACCGCGACGAGGCGGCGGCGCTCGTGTGGCATGCGCTCGAGCTACCCTGGGAGGCGGTCAGCGCGGGCGCGGGCCCGCCGCGCGAATATCGGCGGCGCGTGTCGGCCGCGGGCGAGACCCGCGTCCGCGAGCTCGTCGCGCGGCGCATCGCCGAGCGCATCCCGGCGGTCTATCTCACGCAGTGCACCGGGTTCGCGGGGCTCCCGTTCTACGTCGATGAGCGGGTGCTCATTCCACGCTCCCCCGTCGCGGAACTCATCGAACGGCGGTTTGCGCCGTGGGTCGAGCGCGGCAAAGTGCGGCGCATTCTCGACCTCGGGACGGGCTCGGGATGCATCGCCATTGCCTGTGCGCGGGCGTTCCCCGCGGCCCGCGTCGATGCCGTCGACATCTCGGAGGCGGCGCTCGAGGTGGCGCGCATCAACATCCGTCGCCACCGGCTCACGCGCCGGGTCAGGGCGGTTAAATCCGACCACTTCACAGCGCTCGCGGGCAGCACCTACGATATGATCGTCGCGAATCCGCCGTACGTCGGAGCGCGCGAAATGCGCTCGCTCCCGCCGGAATACCGGCACGAACCGCGGCTCGCCCTCGCCTCCGGGGACGACGGTCTCGACTCGGTGCGGGTGATCCTGCGGGAAGCGGCGGGGCATCTGCGTCGCGGCGGGCTGCTGGTAGTCGAGGTCGGAAATAGCGACCGAGCCGTACGGCGGGCGTTTCCAAGGCTCCCCTGTGTGTGGCTCGAATTCGAGCGCGGCGGGGGCGGGGTATTCCTGATGAGCGCCGAACAACTCGGGGCGTTCGAGACGAGTCATGTCGGGTAACACGATCGGGCGACTGTTCACGGTGACGACCTTTGGCGAGAGCCACGGGCCGGCGATCGGTTGCATCGTCGATGGCTGTCCGCCGGGGCTCGCGCTCGAGGCCGCGGATCTGCAGGGCGACGTCGATCGACGTCGCACCGGTACGTCGCAGTTCGTGAGCCAGCGGCGCGAAGCGGATGCGGTGCGAATCCTCTCCGGGGTGTTCGAGGGTCGTACGACTGGCACCGCGATCGGGATCCTGGTCGAGAACACCGACGCTCGTTCGCGTGATTACGAGAAGATCAAAGACCGGTTCCGTCCCGGGCACGCCGATTACACCTATCAGCAGAAATATGGCTTTCGCGATTACCGCGGCGGCGGCCGCTCCTCGGCCCGCGAGACCGTGGTGCGGGTGGCGGCCGGTGCGATCGCGCGCAAGTACCTGGCCGAGCGGCTCGGTATCGAGATCTACGGCTATTTGAGCCGCATCGGCGATCGCGAGATCGAGCCCGTCGATCCGCCCAGCGCGTATACCAACCCGTTCTTCTGTCCCGACCCGGCGCGCGTGACGGAACTCGAGGAGCTCATCTGGAAGATCCGTGGCGAGGGCGATTCGATCGGCGCCCGGGTCACGGTCTGCGCGCGCGGCGTGCCGCCGGGACTGGGCGAGCCGGTGTTCGATCGCCTCGACGCCGACATTGCCTACGCGATGATGGGCATCAACGCCGTGAAGGCGGTCGAGATCGGCGCCGGGGTGAGCGCGGTCGCCCAGCGCGGCAGCGAGCATCGCGATCTGCTCACCCCCACGGGCTTTTGCAGCAACCACGCGGGCGGCGTGCTCGGCGGCATCTCCTCGGGGCAGGAGATCGTGGTGCATGTGTCGCTCAAGCCGACCTCGAGTATTCAGGTACCGGGCGAAACCATCGACATTGCGGGGAACCCGGTCGAGGTGGTGACCACGGGACGTCACGATCCGTGTGTGGGGCTGCGCGCGGTGCCGATCGCGGAGGCGATGCTCGCCATCGTGCTCATGGACCATTTCCTGCGCCAGCGGGCGCAGAACGGCGATGTGATCTGCCCGACTCCGGTCATCACGCGTAAAGGCTGAATACTGATGGCGAAGAGCTGGCGGATAGCGGTGCTCGGGGCGACCGGCCTGGTAGGTGAGACGCTGGTCAAAGTGCTCGAGGAACGCGAGTTCCCGGTGCAGGAGTTCCATGCGCTCGCCAGCGATCGCTCGCTCGGCAAGTCCGTGCGCTGGAAGGGTAAGCGGCACCCGGTGCTCGATGTGGCCGGCTTCGACTTCTCCCAGGTCGACATCGCGCTGTTTTCGGCCGGCGGCGCGGTCTCGCGCGAGTACGCGCCGAAGGCGGCGGCGGCGGGCTGCGTCGTGATCGACAATACCTCGGAGTTCCGTTACGAGGCGGACGTGCCGCTCGTGATACCGGAGGTCAATCCGGAAGCGCTCGCGGGGTTTCGCGAGCGGCGCATCATCGCGAATCCCAACTGCTCGACGATTCAGATGCTGGTTGCACTGAAGCCCATTTACGATGCGGTTGGTATTGATCGGATCAATGTCGCCACCTACCAGTCGGTGTCGGGGGCCGGTCGGCTCGCGGTGGAGGAACTCGCGCTGCAGAGCGCGGAGCTGCTCCAGGGCAGGGGTCCGGTCAAGGCGCGGGTGATTCCGAGGCAGATTGCGTTTAACTGTGTCCCGCAGATCGATCAGTTCGAGCCGAACGGCTACACCCGTGAAGAGATGAAGATGTTCTGGGAAACCCAGAAAATCCTCGGCGATACCCATATCCGCGTGAACGCCACGACGGTGCGGGTGCCGGTGTTCTTCGGGCATTCCGAGGCGCTGCACATCGAAACCCAGCGCAAGATCACGGCGCCGGAGGCGCGGGCCCTATTGGCGGCAGCGCCGGGGGTCGAGGTGATGGACGAGCGCAAGCCCGGCGGATATCCGACGGCCGCGCTGGAAGCCGCGAACCGGGACACAGTTTATGTGGGTAGGATTCGAGAGGATATGTCGCACGATCATGGCCTTAATCTATGGATCGTCGCCGACAACATCCGCAAGGGCGCTGCCACCAACAGCGTCCAGATTGCAGAGATTTTGGTGCGCGACCTTTTATAAGTTATATTGCGCCCAGCTGTGGACTGGGCCCAAATTTTTTGCACAACTTCCTGTATATAAAGCGGAATTGGGCAGTTCAGGCGGTGGGTGGGGTGTCGTAATGATGAGCAAGGCACTCAGTCGTGCGCTGGTCCTGGTGGCGCTGCTGCCGAGTTGGGCGCTCGCGCTCGGCCTCGGGGACATCAAGCTTTCCTCGATTCTGAACGCGCCCCTCGATGCCCAGATAGAGCTGATCGGCGCATCGCCCGAGGAACTTGCGACGCTGAAGGCGACGCTCGCTTCGCCCGAGACGTTTGCCCGCTACGGTCTCGAACGGCCCGCGATTCTCAACTCCGTATCGCTGAACCTCGGCAAGACCCCCGATGGGCGCGACGTGCTGAACGTGCGTTCCGCCGAAAGTATTACCGAGCCGTTCATCACACTGCTCATTGAAGCGGACTGGGCGCGCGGTCGGCTGGTGCGCGAGTACACCCTGCTCCTCGACCCGCCGGTGTTTACGCCCAAGGCGTCCGCGGCGCCCACGCCGGCGATCGCGGCGGCGGAATCCGGTGCGACGCAGCGCTCGGGAGCGGTAGCGCGCCCGGCGCCCGCGCCGGCTCCCGCGCCCGTGTCAGCGCCAGCTCCGACGGTGACGACGACCCCCGCCCCCGCGGCGAGCCGGCCGCTCGTCAGCGAGCGCGCCGCTCCGGCGCCGCTACCGGCTCCGCCCAGCCCCACTGCCGCGTCTGAATCGACGACCGGCGGCGCCGCTTCGAGCGAGTCCTATACGGTGAAGCGCGGCGACAGTCTGTCGCGCATCGTGGGTAACGTGGTGCGCGGCGATCCGCGCGCCGCGAGCCAGGCCATGGTCGCGATCTATCGTGCCAACCCGGCGGCATTTGCCCACAACATGAACGAGCTGCGCTCCGGGGCGGTGCTGCGCATTCCGGATGCGACGGCGTTCAGTGCCGTACCGGCCAAGGATGCGGCGCGCGAGGTGAGCGACGAGTATCACGCGTGGCGTGACCGCGGCGAGCAAGCGAGCGCGGGCGCCACCGCGGGCGCCGCCGGCGCCGCGGGGAGCAGCGCGAGCGCCGCCTCGGGTCGGCTGCGCCTGGTGACGCCCGGCGAGGCGCCGGTGGCGCCGAAGGCGTCTGCCGCGGCGAGCGCTGCGGCCAAGGGCGCCGCCAACCAGGGCGAACTCGACGCCCTGCGTGGACAAGTCCGCGACCTCGAGGGTCAGCTCGCCGATTCGAAGCGCTTGCTCGAGATGCGTAGTGCCGATCTGTCGGCGCTGCAGGCGAAACTGGCCGCGGCGAACGCGGCGGTGGCGGCCGCCACGGCACCCGCCACCGCTCCCGCGCCTGCCCCGGTCCCCGCGCCGAAGGTGGAGGCGCCGGCTGCGTCCCAGGCTGCCGCTACCCCGGCACCCGTGCCCGAGGCTGCGCCGCCCGCCGCTACGGCGGAGCCGGCACCGGCCGCGACCCCGGCAGCGACCCCGGCGCCCACTGAGGCTCCGCCGGCGGCCGCCCCCGTGAAGCCGAAGCCCAAACCGCACGTCGTGACACCGTTGCCGGCGGCGCAGAACGATACCCTCTGGGACACCGTGGCGGGGTTCTGGTACGTCCCCGTCGGGCTGCTGGTGCTGCTCGCGGCTCTGTTCGGCCTGCGCCAGTACCGCGCCCGCCAGAAGGCCGAGTTCGATGACCGCCTCGGTCGACTCGCCGAGCCAGCCAGCTCGGACATGCGCGACATCGGCACGATCGATACCTCGCGGCTGCGACGCCCGATCCCTTCCAAGGACGACGAGTCGTTCCTGGTCGAGGAATCCGGTCCGCACGAGCGGCCGGCGTTCGAGGCGCCGAGTGCGGCGCGCACGCCGCCTCCCCCGGTGCGCAGCGATGAGACGCTGAGCAGCGACACGGCGGTCAACCTCGAGCAGGGCGATCCGCTCGCCGAGGCCGATTTCCATATGGCCTACGGGCTCTATGATCAGGCGGCGGACCTGGTGCGGATGGCGATCGCCCGTGAACCCGCGCGGCGGGATCTGCGGCTGAAGCTGCTCGAGGTGTTCTTCGTCTGGGGTAACCGCGACCAGTTCCTGACTACTGCGCACGAACTCGCGCAGACCCGGGCGCAGGCCGCCCCGGGCGAGTGGGACAAGATCGTCATCATGGGCAAGCAGATCGCCCCTGAGGATCCGCTGTTCTCACCCACGGTCGGGTTCTCCGGCGCAGCCGCGGCGGGCGTCGACCTCGATTTGGAGGGCGGTCAGAACCGCATCGATTTCGATCTGATGGCGGAGCCGGGCGGCGAGAGCCTAGGCGGCATGCTCGACAGCGGGCACTCGCTCGGCGATCGGGATCCGACCGGGGAGTCCTCGGCCCTCTCCGAGGAGCACATCGACTTCTTGCTCGACGATCCGGGTTTCGGCTCCGATGCGAGCGGATCGACGACTCGCGAGATGACGGCGCAGATGCCCCACAAGGAGGCCGACCTCCCGACCGGCGCCTGGGCCGCGTCTGAAATGAGCGATGCGCCGACGGTGGAGCAGCCCGCCATGCGCGCGGGCGAGAATCCTACGATCCGGCAAAAAGTGGAGCAGGCGCTGCGCCACAATCCGGGCGTCGACCAGACCGCGGAAGTCGCCCTCGACGATCTCGGTCTAGATCTCGGCGCGCTCGAGGAACTCGGCAATGGTGAGGGTCGGGGCGGCGGCGGTGACGCGCCGACCATGGTGGCGGGTCTCGATCCGCGCTCGCGTCGGCTCATGGCCGAAGCGGCGCAGCGCGCGACGGCGACTCCCGCGCGCGGCAAGGAGGGCTTGCGCGATCCGTCCGACAGCGGAACCTGGTTCATCGACGAGGAAGCGGAGGACGCGAACGGCGGCATCGATCTCGCCGCGTCGCTCGACACGGCCTCGACCGCGCAGATTCGGGGCATCACCGCGCCCGTGGAGCAGGGCGGCCAAGATAGCGGCGCCACCTCGCAGATCGCGGCCCTCAAGATGGACGACCTCGATCTCGATTTCAGCGATTTGGAGGCCGAGGAGGCGCCTGGGGCGCCGGCCGAGCTCGGCAACGGCGCGCACCGGGGTAATGGCGCGGCGTTAGATCTCGATGTCGGCAGCCTATCCCGGACCCAGCAGCTCGCGTCCGACGAACTCGCGCTGCCGGAGCTCGAGCCGGTGACGATGAGTGAGGTGGGTACCAAGCTCGATCTCGCGCGGGCCTATATGGACATGGGTGACCCGGAAGGGGCGCGCAACATCCTGCATGAGGTCTTGAGCGAGGGCTCGGTGTCGCAGAAGCAGGAAGCCCAGCGTCTGATCGCGTCGCTCCCTGGCTGATCGGTCGGAGAAGGCGCGATAAGCGCGCGGCCCATGCAGCGCATCGCAGTCGGCATCGAATACGACGGCTCGGGGTTCAGCGGCTGGCAGACCCAGTCCGGTGCCCTCTCGGTCCAAGCCGAACTCGAGCGCGCGCTATCGCGCGTCGCGGACCGACCCGTGGGGGTGGTCTGTGCCGGACGCACGGATGCAGGCGTGCATGCCTGTGAGCAGGTCGTACATTTCGAGACCACCGCCGTGCGCTCCCCGCGCGCCTGGACCCTCGGCGCGAACAGCTATCTGCCGCGAGGCGTGAGCGTGCTCTGGACGCTCCCCGTGCCGGGTCATTTCCACGCCCGCTACTCCGCCGAAGCGCGCAGCTACCGCTATCTCATCCTCAACCGCAGCGCGCGCCCGGCGCTCAGCGCGCGGCGGGTGACCTGGATTCATCGCCCCCTCGATGCCGAACGGATGGCGCTCGCGGCGGCGCCGCTGCTCGGCGAACATGACTTCAGCTCGTTCCGCTCGATCGAATGTCAGTCGCGGACCACGGTGCGGCGGGTCGAGGCCTGCAGCGTACGGCGGGTGCGGGATCTGATCGTATTCGAGGTGACGGCGAATGCGTTTCTGCACCATATGGTGCGGAATTTGGCGGGCTTTCTGATCGCGGTCGGGCAGGGAAAGCTCGCGCCCGCAGACTTCACGCGCATCCTCGAGGCTCGTGATCGAGCCTGCGCCCCGGCGACCGCGCCACCCGAGGGTCTGTACCTCGCCGCCGTCCGCTATCCGGCGGCTTTTCGGCCCCCCGCTCCGGCGGCTTTCGCGCCAGGGGATCCGTTATGATCGCGGCATGTCGTGGTTCGAGAAAATCATGCCCTCGCGGATCAAGACCGAGCGCCGTCGGCGTTCGATCCCCGAGGGACTCTGGATCAAGTGTCCGGCCTGCGATGCGGTGCTCTATCGCGCGGAGCTCGAGCGCAACCTGAACGTCTGCCCGAAGTGCAGCCATCACATGAGGATTGGCGCGCGCGAGCGCCTGGCCCGGTTTCTCGATCCGGACACCCCCACTCAGGAAATCGGTGCGGGCATCTCGCCGGAGGACCCGCTCAAGTTCCGCGACAGTAAGCGTTATCGCGACCGGCTCGCGGCGGCCCAGAAGACCACGGCGGAGCGCGATGCGCTGGTGGTTCTGGCCGGACGGCTCGAGTCCCAGGACGTGGTCGCCTGTGCGTTCGAATTTCGTTTCCTCGGCGGTTCGATGGGCTCGGTGGTGGGCGAGCGCTTCAAGCGGGCGGTCGACTGGGCGATCGAGCACCGTGCGCCGCTCGTGTGCTTCTCCTCGAGCGGGGGCGCCCGGATGCAGGAAGCGCTGCTGTCGCTGCTGCAGATGGCCAAGACCAGCGCGGCCCTCGCGCGCCTCGCCCAGGCGCAGCTGCCGTTCATTTCGGTGATGACGGATCCCACCACCGGCGGCGTATCGGCGAGTCTTGCCATGCTCGGAGATCTGAACCTCGCCGAACCGCGGGCGTTGATCGGCTTCGCGGGCCCGAGAGTGATCCAGCAAACCGTGCGCGAGACGTTGCCCGAGGGTTTCCAGCGCAGCGAATTCCTACTCGAACACGGCGCGCTCGACATGATCGTGGATCGGCGCGACATGCGGGAACGGATCGCGACGCTGTTGCGGATGATCATGAAGCTGCCGGCGCGCGCTGCGGTGTGAACACGCTCGCCGAGTGGCTGGCGCTCCAGGAGTCGGTGCACCCGCGCAGCGTCGACCTCGGCCTCGAGCGGGTGGCGAGCGTGGCGGAGCGCCTCGGGGTGGCCCGACCGCCCTGGTCCTCGATTCTGGTGGGCGGGACCAACGGCAAGGGCTCGACGGTCGCGCATCTGGAGGCGGTGCTGCGTGCGCGGCACAGTTCCGTGGGGGCGTTTACCTCGCCGCATCTGCGACGCTACAACGAGCGGATTCGAATCGGCGGCAAGGAGGCGAGCGATGCGGAACTGATCGCCGCGTTCACGGCGATCGATGCCGCGCGGGGCGACACCACGCTCACCTTCTTCGAATACAACGCGCTCGCCGCTCTGCTGGTGTTCAGCGCGCGCGCGGTGCACACCGGCATTCTCGAGGTGGGACTCGGCGGACGGCTCGATGCGACCAATCTCATCGACGCGGACGTGGCCGTGCTGTGCTCGGTCGGCTTCGACCACATGGACTGGCTCGGGTCGACGCTCGAGGAGATCGGGCGCGAAAAGGCCGGCATTTTCCGCCCTGGGCGACCCGCAATCCTGGCGACGGCGGAGCTGCCCGCCAGCGTCTTCGAGGCCATCGATCGAGTCGGCGCGCGCGCCTTGATCGCGGGCCGCGACTTCCGCGCCGAAGTGGATGCCGCCGGCGATCGCTGGCATTACCGCGGACTCGAACTCGAGTTGCGCGATCTGCCGCCCTCGCGGCTCGCGGGCAGCGTGCAGTTTGCGAACGCGGCGGCGGCGTTTGCAGCCATCGAGGCGCTCGGGGTCGGCCCGCGGCTCACGCGCGACATCGCGGTCGCGGCGCTTGGGGCGGTGAGCCTGCCGGCGCGGTTTCAGATCTTGCCGGGGGAGGTCGAGTGGATTCTGGACGTGGCGCACAACGCGCCGGCGGCGGCACAGCTGGCGGCGGGACTCGCGGCGCGGCCGTGCGCGGGACGGACGCTCGCGGTGGCGGGAATCCTGCGCGACAAGGATGCCCGCGCGATCGGCGCGGCGCTCGACGCGCAGATCGACGCCTGGGTGCTGTGTGGGCTCGAAGGTCCGCGGGGTGAGTCGGCGAGCGAGCTGGAGCGTCGACTGGGACCGCTGTCGGCGCCGCATTCGCTGGCGGACGACGTCGCTAGCGCCTGTCGTCGCGCGCGGAGCGAGGCCAAGCCGGGCGATCGCATCGTGGTATTCGGCTCGTTCCATACGGTCGGGCCGGCGCTCGACTGGCTCGGCCTATAATCGCGCGCGTGGAAACTTCGATGAAAGAGCGGCTCACCGGGGCCATTATCCTGGTGGCGCTGGTGGTCGTACTGGTGCCGGAGTTGCTCTCCGGGCCGAAGTCGCCGACGGCGCAACATCCGATCAGCTCCTCGGACGGCGCGCCCATTCAGTCGGTAGTCATCCACCTCTCGGAGCCACTGGGCAGCTCGACGGGCGCCGGGACGGCCGGCGCTGCTCCGACGCCGGCGCCGACTTCCGAACCGACCCCTACCGGGGCCTCGACCTCTGCGCCGACCCCGGCACTCGTGGCGGCCGCACCGGAACCCGCGCCGCCGACGGCGCTGCCCACCCAGGCGGGCTCGAGCACGAGTCAGCCTGAGGCCTCTGACGCCCCGCCGGTCGAGGTGCCGACCCCGGCTGCCGCGACCCGCAAGCCGCCCGCGGCCAAGGCGGTGCCCCTGGGCAAGGCGACGCCGCCGGCCAAGGCGACGCCGCCGGCCAACCCGGCAGCCGCCGTAGCGCAGGCCTCGTCCGCGCCCAAGCCACCGCCACCGCCACCGCCGAAGGCTACGTCCCCAGCCAAGGCGGCGCCCCCGCCCCCGCCCCCGCCAGCGCCCGTTGCGCCCGCCCGGACCGGCGAGGCGTTTCTGGTTCAGGCGGGCATATTCTCGAACCGCGGCAATGCGAACCGGCTGGTCCACGAACTCTCGGAGCATGGCCTCGATGCCCACTTGGCGGTGCTGCGGAAAGGGGCAGGCGAGTTGTTTCAGGTCAAGGTAGGACCGGCGGGCGACCGGCCGGCCGCGACCGCGCTGCTCGGGCGGGTCAAGGCGGCGGGGTCGAGCGGGATGGTGGTGCCTGAGACGAGTCGCACCGCGGCGGGTCCGTGAGGGGCCTCCCAGCTCGCCGCTATTGTTCTTTCACCCGCCTCCCCCACATTAGTACAATCCGCGCGCCTCATCGCTGCCAGGATTGCGCCAGAAGCTGATGCAGATCTGCGATTACTGCCTGCTCGCGATCGTCGCCATCTCGGGATTCATCGGTATCTTCCGAGGCTTCCTACGCGAGCTGGTGGCGGCCATCACCTGGGTGGTTGCGATCTGGGCCGCGTGGACCTTCGGTCCAGATCTCGTGCCGAAGCTGGGCGGGGTACTACGTCAACCACCGTACGGATTGTGGGCCGCGCGCGGCATATTGTTGATCGCGGTACTGTTCGTCGGCGCGGCCATCGGGCTTGCACTCGGTTACTTCGTGCGGCTATCGATTTTCAGCGGCACGGATCGCTTCCTCGGCTTTCTGTTCGGGTTGCTGCGCGGAATCGTCGCGGTCGGACTCATCGTCATTTTGAGCGATGCGTTGCAGCTGCACGGCGAAACGTGGTGGCGGGGCTCGCGGCTTCTACCTGAAGCAGAGCGCGTGGCAAACGGACTGCGGTCCATCATCGGCGAGCAGCGCGTGCGCGTGACTCGTTACTCCCTGGGGTGAAGCATGTGCGGAATCGTAGGAATCGTCGGCACGAGCGCGGTCAACCAGCGCCTCTATGACGCCCTCACGGTGCTGCAGCACCGCGGGCAGGACGCGGCGGGCATCGCGACCTCGAGCGAGGGGGAACTGTTCACGCACAAGGGTAGCGGCCTCGTCCGCGACGTGTTCGAGCAGCACCACATGCTCGAGCTCAAAGGACACGTCGGTATCGGTCACGTCCGCTATCCGACCGCGGGCTGCGACGGCGCCGCGGAGGCGCAGCCCTTCTACGTCAATGCGCCCTACGGTCTTTGCCTTGCGCACAACGGTAACCTCACCAACGCGCGCGAACTCGAGCAAATCATCGTTCGCGAGGATCGCCGGCATCTCAATACGACCTCGGATTCCGAGGTGCTGCTGAACGTGCTCGCCTCCGAGCTGCAGCGTGTGGGTACGCCGCGCGTGACGCCGGCGGATTTGTTTGCCGCGCTGACCGCGGTGTATCGGCGCTGCCGCGGCGGCTATGCGGTGGTCGCGATGATCATCGGGCACGGGATACTGGGTTTCCGCGATCCCAATGGCATCCGGCCGCTCGTCCTCGGCATCCGCGAGACCGCCAAGGGTCCGGAGTACATGCTCGCCTCCGAGAGCGTCGCGCTCGACATGCTCGGGTTTCGCCTGGTGCGGGACATCGGCCCCGGAGAAGCGGTGTTCATCGACGAGCTCGGGCGGCTCCACTCACAGCAGCTGGTGGCGACCGTACGCCAGGCCCCGTGCATCTTCGAGTACGTCTATTTCGCGCGGCCCGACTCGATCATCGATCATGTTTCGGTACAGCGGGCGCGCATGCGCATGGGCGACAAGCTCGCGGAGAAGATCCGGCGCGAGCGCCCGGATCATGACATCGACGTGGTGATCCCGATCCCCGATACGAGCCGCACCGCCGCACTCCAGGTCGCGCAGCACCTCGGCATCAAGTATCGCGAGGGGTTCATCAAGAATCGCTACATCGGGCGCACGTTCATAATGCCCGGCCAGGAGCAGCGGCAGAAGTCGGTGCGTTCGAAGCTGAACGCGATCGATCTCGAGTTCCGTAACAAGAACGTGCTGTTGGTCGACGACTCGATCGTGCGCGGCACGACCTCGGCGCAGATCATCGAACTCGCGCGCGAGGCGGGCGCACGCAAAGTGTATTTCGCCTCGGCCGCGCCGCCCGTGCGCTATCCCAACGTGTATGGCATCGACATGCCGGCGGCGAGCGAACTCGTCGCTGCGGGGAAGAGCCAGGAAGAAGTGCGGCTCGCGATCGGTGCGGACTGGCTCATCTACCAGGATCTTGGCGATCTCGTGCAGGCCTGCCAGCACGACAACGCACCGCTCACGGAATTCGATACCTCGTGCTTCTCGGGCGAATATGTCACGGGCGATGTGAGCCCGGAGTATCTCGCGCGGCTGCAGGCCGAACGCTCCGATGCCGCGAAGGCCGGACGCCGCGGCGACGGTCGGTTGAAGATCGTCGGTCGCGTATAGCGCGAGCACTCCCCGGGCGCCCCATGGACCCGCGGCGGCGCCTGCTCCTGTCGATGCTCTCCGCCGCCCTCGAGGCGGTCGGGGGACGTAGCGGCGTTCGCCGCGCCTTGGCGGACGTCCCGCTCGAATCCCGGAGGTATGCTGCGATTGCGATCGGCAAGGCCGCCGCCGCCATGTTGCAGGGCGCCCGCGATGCGCTCGGCACCCGGCTCGGGCCGGCGATCGTCGTTACCCGCAGCGCGCCTCCCGACTCGCTGGCGCCGAGCGCGCGACGCTCGACCGAGTGGCTCGAGGCCAGTCACCCGCTGCCGGATGCGCGCAGCATCGCGGCGGGACGGCGGGTGTTCGCCTGGATCGAGGCGCTCCCGCCCGGCCAGCCCGTGATCCTCCTCATCTCGGGCGGCGCCTCGAGTCTGATCGAGCTGCCGCGCGCGGGGGTGACCCTCGAGCAGATTCGCGCGCTGAACGAACGCGCGCTGAGTTCCGGTATCGACATCGCGACCCTCAACCTGGAACGCACCCGGCTGTCAGCCATCAAGGGCGGCGGGCTCACGCGTGCGCTGCACGCCCATCCGGCGCTCGCGCTGTTCATCTCGGATGTACCGGGCGACGATCCGGCCGTGATCGGCTCGGGACTCGCGGGGCCGCTTGCGGCGCCGCCCGGGTCCGACGGCGTGCGCAGATTGATCGTGGCCAACGTGGAGTTGGCGATGCGCGCGGTGGCCGAGCGGGCGCGTGAACTCGGACTCGGCGTGGCGATGGCCGACACGCGGTTCGCGGGCGAGGCGGCCGAGGTCGGCGTACACAGCGCGCGCCGGCTGCGCGACTGCGGCGCCGAGGTGTGGATCGCGGGCGGGGAGAGCGTGGTCCGGCTACCCCGGGATCCGGGTCGCGGCGGCCGTAATCAGCATCTCGCCCTCGCCGCGGCGCTCGAGATCGAGGGTGACCCTGAGCGTTTGGTCATGGGTTTCGGTACCGACGGGATCGACGGTCCTACCGAGGACGCCGGTGGTCTGGTAGACGGTGGTAGCTGCCGGCGGATCGAGCTCGCCGGGCTGAACGCTGCCGCGCTGCTCGCCGCCGCCGACGCGGGCCGCGCCCTCGAGGCGGCGGGGGATCTCGTGACGACGGGCGAGACCGGCACCAATGTCGGCGATCTGGTGGTAGGGCTGCGGCTGGCGGAGACGCAGGCCGCGGAACTGCTCGCCGCGCATGGCGAGGCCGCGGTACCCATGCTGTAATCACGGCTAACTGAAATGGTGACCCGGCCGGCCTAATGCGACTCTTGGTGATCGACGACGATCCGCGCTATCGAGCGCTGCTGCGCCACCACGTGACCTGTTACTGGCCCGAGGCCGATCTAGTCTCTTATAACCCCGCTCAGCGCGGACCGATGCAGGCCGAGTATCTCGCCCAGGGGTTCGATGCGGTATTGCTCGATGAGGATTGGGCGGGCGGGCGAGGGATCGATTGGCTGCCGGAACTCGCCGGCCGTGCCGGATTCGCGCCGATACTGTTTCTGGCCGATCGCGACGACGATGCGCAGGCGGCCGCTGCCCGCGCGGCCGGGGCGTTCGAGGTCATCGCCCGTAACAAGATCGATCACCAAAACCTGCTGGTGACGCTCGGGCTCGCTCGGCAGCGACAACGAACCCAGCTCGAGGTCTGGCGGGCGACTGACGTCGGTCGGCTCGCCGAGCAGTTCGGCGACGCCGTCATTCCGGGATATCGGCGCATTCGCCGTCTGGCCGCGGGTTCGGTGTCGGTGCTGTATCTCGGCGAGAGCCTGGCGCTCGGTAGTTTGGTGGTGCTGAAAGTGACCCCGTTGGCGCGCAAGGAATCCGCGATCGACCAGGCGTTCGAGCGCTTCGTCCAGGAGTTCGACATCGTCAAGCGCATCCGCCATCCGAGCGTGGTGCGCTTGCATGACCTCGGCGTGGCCCCGGGACATGCCTATCTCGTCATGGAATATTTCGTGAGCGGGGATCTGCGCACTCGGATGCGTACGGCGCTACCGGCGGCCACCGCGCTCGAGTTTGCGCGCGACATCGCGATCGGCCTCGATGCGATTCATTCGGTGGGCGTGCTACACCGGGACCTCAAGCCGGGAAACGTGATGCTGCGCGAGGACGGCTCGCTCGCCCTCATCGACTTCGGGCTCGCCAAACATCGCGAGGTCGCCCTGGAGGTGACGCACTCCGGACTCATCCTCGGGACGCCGCATTACATGAGTCCCGAGCAAGGACACGGCGAGCCCGTCGATGGCCGCAGCGATCTCTACAGTCTCGGTATCATCCTCTACGAGATGCTGACGCGCACCAAGCCCTTCGATGCGGTGAATCCGATGGAGATCATCTACAAGCACCGGAACGAGCCTCTGCCGAGCCTCGAACCGGAACTGCGCTGGCTGCGGCCGTTGCTCGAGCGGCTGCTCGCGAAGCGACCGGAACAGCGTTTCGCCTCGGCGAAGGAGGCGCTGGTCCAGATCCGCGCTGCGCTCGATCTGTGCGCCGCGATCGAGACCGTTGCATGAGGCCCGCGGCATGAGCGCGCTGTCGCTGCTGCTCGCGCCGACGCCCGCGAGCTGGGTGGCGGCCGCGGCCGTTCGCTGGCGGGAGCTCTTGGTCGATCACGCCAATTGCGAGAAGAAAGCGGCGTCCACTGCGCTCGCGTTGCTATTTGCGTACCCCGAGGACACGGAACTGTGCCTGGCGCTCGCGCGCCTCGCGCGCGAGGAGCTACGGCACTTCGAGCAGGTGGCGCGACTGCTGCGCGATGAAGGCTTGCCGTTCCTGCGCCTGAGTCCGGGCCGCTACGCCAGCCGACTGCGCGCGGCGATACGGCGCGACGAACCGGGGCGCAAGCTCGACCTCTTGCTGAGTGGAGCGCTGATCGAAGCGCGATCCTGCGAACGCTTCGGACTGCTCGCCGGACGGCTACCGGCGCGCGTCGGTGAGTTCTATGCGGCGCTCGAAATATCGGAGGCCCGCCACCACCAGCTCTATCTCGAGCTCGCGCAGCGCGAAGCTGCGGCCCAGGGTTGCGCGGCGGAGACGGTCGCGGCAAGACTGCGCGAACTCGCGCGGTTGGAGTCGGAGCTTGCGGTCGCCCCGGACGCGGAGCTGCGCTTTCATTCGGGCGCGCCGCTAGTCTCTGCCGAGCTGGCCGGGCCTGCCCGGCCCGAGGCTGACGGGCCCGAGGCTCACCTGACGATGCTCGCCACGACTCCAGACTAGATAGCTGCCGGTCTCGTACCAGGCACCCAGCACGATCCGCCGCGCCGGCTCACCCTCGAGGAGGTATTCATGGGTCGCCGGTCGATGGGTATGGCCGTGAATGAGCCAACGTGCCCCGCTGACCTGGAAGGCGCTCTGCACCGCCTGCTCGTTGACATCCATGATCTGGGGCACGACGCGGGCGGTGTGGGCCCGACTGCCAGCGCGCGCTTCCGCGGCGAGGAGACTACGTGCCGCGAGCGGCAGCGCGAGAAAGCGGCGCTGGAACGACGGGTCGCGTACGACCGTGCGCAGCTCTTGGTAGGCGTGATCGTCGGTGCAGAAGAGATCGCCGTGCGAGAGCAACACCGGCGTATCGTCGAGTTCGGCCAGCACCGGATCGGGAAGGACGCGCACGCCCGTACGGGCGGTGAAACCCGCGCCGTACAGGAAATCCCGATTGCCGTGCAGGACGAATGCGACGAGCCCCGCGTCAGTCGCGGCCCGCAGCGCTCGGCACACCCGATCGCGGGCAGGCTCCGCGTCGTCGTCGCCGACCCAGGCCTCAAACAGATCGCCGAGGATGTAGAGCGATTCCGCGCCGCGGGCTTGATGCGCGAGGAAAGCCTCGAACTGCGCAATCGCCTCCGGGGCCGCGGCGTCGAGATGCAGGTCCGAGACGAAGAGGTGCGCCACGGCGGGGGTACGCGGGCGGGGGAGTGGGCGGCTCGCTAGCTCGCGGGGGGCGGAACCGGTGACGCGCTAACGGGAGACGGCGCCTTATCCGTGACGGCGGGGGCGGGGGCGGCGGGCGGCGCAGTGGGCGGCGCGATAGTCGGCGCCGGCGCGGTAACGGCCGGTGCGGCCGGCGGATTGAGCAACACGATGCGCTGGATGATCACCGGTTTGACGGGCACATCCTTTTTGAGATTGCCGACCGCGCCGGTGGCGACGAACCCAATGCGGTCCACCACATCCATGCCCTCGGTCACATGCCCGAACACGGCATAGCCCCAGCGGGTAGGGAGCGGGTTGAGATCTGGGTTATCGCTCAAGTCGACGAAGAATTGTGCGTCGCCGGTATGCGGCCCCGCCGCGCGGGCGAGGCCGACGGCCCCGCGCACGTTCATGAGGCCGTTGCCCGATTCGTTCGGGATCGGCTCATGCGCCGGCTTCAAGGTGTAGTCCGTGCCATAGCCCCCGCCCTGGATGAGGAAGTTGGCAATGACGCGGTGAAAGATCGTGCCGGTGTAGTGACCCTCACGCACGTAGCTCAGGAAATTCGCCACCGTCAGCGGCGCGCGGTCCGGATCGAGCTCGATCACGAAGTCGCCCATGTTGGTCACGACGCGCACCGTGGGCGGTGAGCCCGGGGGCAGGTCCGCGGCCCGCGCGAGGGGCAGAGCCGATAAGAGGACGGCGAGGCAGAGGGCGGCGGGGTTGAAGCGTGTCATCCGTGAATTGTAGCAAGCGCCGCCGGCCTGTCGGGGACAAGGGCGTGTGGGTTGCCTGCAGCGCTGCCGCCGCATCCCGTACCATTGCGCCATGTCCGCCGTCATCACCCGCTTCGCGCCGAGTCCGACCGGCGAACTGCATCTCGGTAACGTGCGCACGGCGCTGTTCAGCCTGCTTTACGCGCGCCACCGCCATGGGCGGTTCATCCTCCGCATCGAGGATACGGACCCTGAGCGAAGTCGCGACGCGTTCAGCGATGCGCTGCTGCGCGATCTCGCCTGGCTCGGGCTCGACTGGGACGAGGGGCCGGATCGTGGGGGCCCTTCCGCGCCGTATCGCCAGTCGGAGCGGACCGAGCGCTATACGCAGCGGTTCGAGGAGCTTCAGGCGCGAGGACTCGCCTACCCCTGTTTCTGCACGGCGCTCGAACTCGAGGTGAGTCGGCGGGCGCAGCTCGCCGCCGGACACCCGCCGCGTTATGCCGGTACCTGCCGCGAGCTGTCGGAGGGCGAGCGGGCCGCCCGGTACGCCGCGGGGTCCGCGGCGACGCTGCGCTTCCGGGTGCCGACGGGGCGCCGCCTCGAGTTCGAGGACTTCGTCCACGGGCCACAGCATTTCCTGACTGATGACATCGGCGACTTCATCATCCGCCGGGCCGATGGCAGCGCCGCGTTCTTTTTCTGCAACGCCGTCGACGATGCGGAGATGGGGG
>Ga0116226_10001226_pt1 | contig 22163 bp, 18 predicted proteins | sample S1TSphfallax_FD_89692 | JGI IMG/M metagenome (GOLD analysis project Ga0116226, IMG submission 89692) | Host-associated microbial communities from peat moss isolated from Minnesota, USA - S1T2_Fa - Sphagnum fallax MG | ecosystem: Host-associated > Plants > Peat moss > Unclassified | place: USA... | reverse complement strand
GTGCGCCGCATGATCACCGAATGGGGCATGAGCGACAAACTCGGCATGATCGCCTATGGCGACAACAGCCAGGAAGTCTTCCTTGGCCACTCGGTGACGCAGAACAAGAACGTCTCCGAAAGCACCGCCCAGGCGATCGACAATGAAATCAAGTCGATCATCGACGCCGCCTACGCCAAGGCCAAGAAAGTGCTGACCGAAAACATCGAAGGTCTGCACCTGCTGGCGAACGGTCTACTTGAATACGAAACGCTCGGCCTCGACGAAATCAAGCAAGTCCTCCGCGGCGAACCCGTGATCAAGAAAATCGTCGACGACCCCGCCCCCGAAAACCGCCGCGCCAGCGTCCCGAGCACGCCGCCGAAGGCGGCACCGCTGCCGCCAAACCTTGGCGCTGCGCCGGCGTAGGAAAGGAAGAACTTCTTTTTTGACAAAAAGAAGCAAAAAACTTTTGCTCTTACGGTGGGTTGCCCATCCGCAACCCACCATCTTCTTCCCGCTTCGCTGCTGGCACGCGTGAACCTAGCGCTCCATACACCTCGCATGACGGGTGCGAGCTTCATGGCGTGGCTTGAGACGCAGAACGACCGCTACGAGTTCGACGGCGTTGAACCCGTCGCCTTGGTCGGCGGCACCATCAACCACGCCCTCATCCGTCACAATCTATGGGCCGCCCTGCGCACGCGCCTTCGCGGTGGCCCCTGCCGCCCGCTAGGCCCGGACTCGGCCGTGGCCAAAACCGGCGACGCCATCCGCTACCCGGACGCGCTGGTATCCTGCGCCAAATTCGACGGCACCGCCCGCCTCGTCCCAGGGGTGGTCGTCGTATTCGGAGTCCTAAGCCCGACCTCCGGCCGCACCGACCGCATCGACAAAGTCCGCGAATACCACGCTATCCCCACGCTCCGCCGCTACGTCATCCTCGAACACGAATCCGCCGCCCTGACGGTCCTCCACCGCGAACCGCAGGGCGACTCCTGGCACGCCATCGCCCTGACGGCGGAAGACACGCTGCGGATGCCCGAAATCGGCATCGAAATTCCGGTATCGGAACTTTACCAAGATGTCGATCTACCACCCATCGCAATCCGTAGCCCTGATGAGCGCAGCGTAATCCGGGTCTCGCAACGACAATGCCGCCCAGGACTTGAGACCGCCGCAGGCAGAGCGAAAAAGTTCGTTCCTCACACAGCAAAAACTCGAACTCATTCGAATCAAAATCGTAGGGCGGGTTGCCCTTCCGCAACCCACCAGCTGCACGCCGAACCGTCGGCGTTCACCCACTGACCACCAAAGCGTTGACGCAACGATATGATAACGCGTCGTGTTCTATAAACTTCGATGGCCACCTCGCCGCCCTGACCCGCCGGCGACAATCGGGCTGGTCCGCCCGCCCCCGTCATGAAACAACGCACCCCGTGGAGTTCCTGGCCAACGCAACCCCTGCCGTCATGGGCGTACTGAACGCCACCCCGGACAGTTTTTCCAACGCGGGCGCCACGGCGACCGTGGTGCACGGCCGCGCCATGATCGAAGCCGGCGCCGTCATCCTGGATATCGGCGGCGAGAGCACCCGCCCCGGCGCCCGCCCGGTCCTGCCGGCCGAGGAACAGGCGCGCGTGCTCCCCCTGATCCGCGCGCTGGCCACCGCTGGCGCCGCCATCTCGGTCGACACCCGTAACGCATCCACTATGGCGGCTTCACTCGACGCCGGCGCCACACTCGTCAACGACGTCTCCGGCCTCACCCACGATCCGGAGGCCGCCCCGCTGCTCGCCGCGCGCGCCTGCCGCGTCGTGCTGATGCACATGCGCGGCACGCCCCAAACCATGCAGTCCCTCGCGGCCTACGATAGCGTCGTCGACGAGGTGAAGGCCGAGCTAGCCGCCCGCATCGACGCGGCCTTGCGCGCCGGCATCCGCCTGGACAACATCATCATCGACCCCGGCATAGGCTTCGCCAAAACCGCCCCCCAGAACGTCGAACTGCTGCGCCGGCTCGGCGAATTCCGCGCTTTCGGCGTGCCCGTGCTCGTCGGCGTCTCGCGCAAAGCCTTCATCGGTCACATCGCCGGCGAGCCGGATCCCGCGCGCCGCATGGCCGGCTCGCTCGCCGCTTCTTTGTTCGCGTTGGGCCAGGGCGCTGCGATCCTGCGGGTGCATGATGTCGCGGAAACCGTGCAGGCGGTCCGGGTTTGGCAGACTCTGCGAGGGGAGCTTATGAAGTAAGGAAGTGTTCTTTTTTGAAAAAAAGAACCAAAAAACTTTTACCACTTGGCGTACGAGGCCCCTTTCGGCGTACGCCAAGTGGCAAATGTCTTTTGCTTCTTTTTTTCAAAAAATAAGACTTTCTTTTCTTCGAGGCGCGAATGTCCCCCCGCAAGCTCTTCGGTACCGACGGCATCCGCGGCCTCGCCAACGCAGCCCCCATGACCCCCGGCATGGCGCTGCGCCTCGGCCAGGCTGCCGGCCTGTGGTTCGTCCGCGGCGCGCATCGTCACCAGGTCATCATCGGCAAGGACACGCGCCTCTCCGGCTACATGATCGAGCCCGCCCTCGTCGCCGGCTTCACCTCCGCCGGCATGGACGTCCTGCTCGTCGGCCCCCTGCCCACCCCCGCCATCGCCATGCTCGCCCGCTCGATGCGCGCCGACCTCGGCGTCATGATTTCCGCCAGCCACAACCCGTTCGAGGATAACGGCATCAAGCTGTTCGGCCCTGACGGCTACAAATTGTCCGACGAGACCGAGGCCGAAATCGAAGCCCTGATGGACACCGACGTCTCCGCCCGCCTTGCCGCCCCCGCCGCGCTCGGCCGCGCCCGCCGGCTGGAGGACGCCGCCGGCCGCTACATCGAAAACGCCAAAGCCAGCTTTCCCCGCGGCCTGACGCTGGACGGCGTGCGCGTGGTGGTCGATTGCGCCCACGGCGCCGCCTATCGCGTCGCCCCCACCGTGCTGCGCGAGCTCGGCGCCGAAGTGATCGCCGTCGGCGTCACCCCCAACGGCACCAACATCAACCACGAATGCGGCAGCACCCATCCGCGCTACCTGGCCGGCGAGGTGCTGGCGCACGGCGCCGATCTCGGCATGGCGCTCGACGGCGACGCCGACCGCGTCATCCTGTGCGACGAGCGCGGCCAGTTGATCGACGGCGACCAGGTGCTGGCGCTGATCGGCGAAAGCTGGGCCGCCGACGGCCGTCTGCGCGGCGGCGGCATCGTCGCCACCGTCATGTCCAACCTGGGCCTGGAGCGTTTCCTCCGCGCCCGCGGCATTGCCATGCACCGCGCCCAGGTGGGTGACCGATACGTCATGGAAATGATGCGCGAACGCGCGATCAATGTCGGCGGCGAACAATCCGGCCATATGATCCTGTCCGACTTCGCCACCACCGGCGACGGCCTGGTCGCCGCCTTGCAGGTGCTGGCCACCATCGTGGCCGAGCGGCGGCCGGCCAGCGCCGTGTGTAGCCGGTTCGCGCCGCTGCCGCAATTGCTCCGCAATGTCCGTTTCGGCGGCGGCGCGCCATTGCAGCATCCGGACGTCGCCGCGGCGGTGCGTGACGCCGAACAGAAGCTGGGCGATCGCGGCCGCCTGCTGCTGCGCCCGAGCGGCACCGAACCCGTCATCCGCGTCATGGCCGAAGCTGAGGAATACGCGCTCGTTGAACAGGTCGTAGATCACCTGTGCGCGTGCATCGCGCGCGTATCGGTGCCCGAGACGGTCTTATAAATGCCGCTGTCCTACTGGGTGGTGGACGCCTTCACCGATCGCGTCTTTACCGGCAACCCAGCCGCGGTGCTGTTGCCCGAGGCGGCCCTGCCCGACGCACTAATGCGCTCGATCGCCGCCGAGAACAACCTGTCCGAGACCGCCTTTGCGGTGGCCGAAGATGGCGGCTGGCATCTGCGCTGGTTCACGCCCACCGTCGAAGTAGATCTATGCGGGCACGCAACGCTCGCCACCGCGTTCGTGTTGGCCCATCTCGGCCACACGGGACCGTTCCGCTTCCGCACGCGATCCGGCATATTGACCGCGTCGCTGTCCGGCGGCCGCATCGTGCTCGATTTCCCCGCGCGCGCTTATGCGCCGATCGCGGCGCCGGCCGGCCTGGTCGCCGCGCTGGGCGCGATACCAAGCCTGGTCCTGCAATCGGCCGATCTGATCGCGGTCCTTGAAACTGCCGCGGCCGTGCACGATTTGTTGCCCGACATTACCGGCGTGGCAGCGCTGCCTGGCGGCGCCGTGATCGTAACGGCCGCGGGCGGCCAGGGGGTGGACATCACCAGCCGTTACTTCGCGCCTGCCTACGGCATTAACGAGGATCCGGTAACCGGCGCATTGCACACCCAGGTGGTGCCCTATTGGGCCGCCAGGCTCGGTCGCCCGCAGCTTGTGTGCCGCCAGGCGAGCGCCCGCGGTGGCACGCTCTGGTGCGAGCATCGCGGTGATCGCGTGCTGATGGCCGGCACGGCTGTGCTTTACGCAAGCGGGACGATCAATGCAGTAACGTAAGAAATTGCGTTCTAACTAAATAATACTGAGCCGCTTTGAATTTGACTCATCAAGGAAGGCGGGGGGCTTTGCCCCCTCGACCCCCATTGGGGCCTCAGGCCCCAGCGGGGTCGAGGGCGGAGCCCCCGCCTTCTTCGAAGGGTCGATCTCAAAGCGGATCGGTATAAGAACCAAAAGCTTTTGGTAACTGGCGCACGTGGACGATTTTGAATCTGACTGCGTATGCAAAGGAGCAATAGTTTTATACTTCTTTTCTTCAAGAAAGAAGACCTTCCGTCCTGACGCTTGACAAAAATCCCGGCAACCGGGGATTCGCCAGACTCGCCTGCAATTCCTCCGGCGTGCCAAATGAAAAAAACTCATCGACATCCGTTATGGATACCGTTTCCCCCGCACGGATGAGTTCGTTATAGACGCTGCTGTTGTAGAACTCGCCGTTCGCCACCCGCGCCTCGTCGCGCACCAACCGCGCGGCGATGTCGAAATAGGCGCGCGACTCACGAAATCCATACGCGCCAACCAGCGCCCGGTCAGAAATCGCCTGCTTCTCGACCGTCCGGACGACCCGCGTGCCGTCCATCTCCGCGTAGCTGAAGCGCGGATCGCACGCCCGGAATGACAGCAGCAGGCCGGCCGCGGTCTTCCGTCCATCGATCATTGCGCCGAGCGCGCGTTGGTACGCCGTCGAACGGAACGCGAAGTCGCAGTCGAGCACAACCAGCGGCCCGTCAGCCACCAGGTCCCGGGCGAGCAGGCAGGTCTGCAAACTTCCGCCCGTTAGCGCCGGCGCGACTGCGAACGCGGCACCTGGCACAGCGTTGCTGAGTACGCCACAAATACCGAAACGTTCATCATGCGCCCGCAGCACCACGAAGACAATCCGGCAGTCCGGCACCGCTTGCGCGAGGCACGCCTGCGCCCAAAAGGCCATTGGCTTGCCGGCGATGTCGATCAGCGGCTTGGGCCGGTGTTCGCCCATGACGGCAAAGCGGCTTCCGGCGCCAGCTGCTGGGATCAGTATAGTGAGCATTGTGGCACCAGACGGAGAAAGGTCTTATTTCTTGATAAAACGAAGCAAAAACCTTTTGCTTTTGCGCTTTCGTCATCTGACGTGAGCCTGATTGGACTGGCGCGGAGCCAAACAGACAAAAGTGTTTTGCTTCTTCTTTTCAAGAAGAAGACCTTCCTTAAACTGCTGCCATCATGTCCGCCACCGCATGCCTGTGGGCGGCGGAATTGCTTTCGCTGCGACATAATTCAGCTAGCCGGTCCAGCGCGCGCTGCTCCAACGGCAGGCGGCGCGATATGTCGCCCATGTCGCGGGTCATTGCGTCCAGCAGACGCATCATGTCCGGGCGGGCGCCGTGCGGCCCGGTGTCGGCGGCAACGAACATGTCGGTCTGCTTGACACGCCGGCCGGTGCGAAACAGGTGGTTGCAAAGATAGGCCGGTCCCAGCCCCTGCAGCGCATAACGCGGATCGCGCTCGCCGCCGCGCAGAATCTCATCCCACAGCGTGGCCAGCGTGCTCATGTTGGACGGCGTTCCGATCAGCACGAAATCACCAACATTCAGTGGCGGCAGGAAGCTGCTCAGAACGAAATCAAGGTCGATACATTCTCGCAATAGGACGTCGATATGCAGCCGCGGTAGCTTGATGTCCGGCCGCATCCAGATCACCAGGTCATACGCGTCCCACCGCGCCGGATCGGTCAGCCCCGCCGCGGTCAAACAGGCCGACATTTGAAAACACATTTTGTAGGCATTCATCAGTCGATCGGCGAGCGGTAAATGCGCCGCCGATGCCTCGAACGCCGCCTCATCCTCGATGACGCAGCGTGCCGGATGCATGAACCCGGCCAGTTCGTCGCGCGAGACGGTCATTTCGGTCAGCAGCACGTTCCGGCTCGACGGATAGCGGGCGAAAAATTCTTCGTCGGTCCATTGCGGCGGGATTTCCGCCGCCATTTCGGGCGGCAGCATGCGTTGCAGGCGGGCGCCATGGGCGCCGACCGCATTCCCCACCCGGGCCCACGTATGTACGAACACATTCGTGTCGTAGCGGTCGATGATCAGGCGCCGCAGGCTGGCGAAGCAGATTTTGTAGCCGCGCAGTTGGCCCGAAATGCACAGCGCGATGCGCGGCCGCGTCGTGGCAGCTCCGGCTCGGACTTGCTTTCGTGCGGCAAGCGCGCGGACATGCGCGGCGCGCTCGGCAAGCAGATCGCGAAACCCCGCCGGCAGCGGCGCCCCAGGCAGCGGCCCGGGCGGCGGATCGAACGGCGGCGCATCGGGGGTCGTGATGTCACGCGCCGACAGGTAGGTCTGCGCGACGGCTGGGCTGGCAATGCGCGACAGGCCGAACGCCTCGGTGGCGAACACCACCTCGGCATATTGCTTGGCTGAATAGAGGTTAAACAGGTGCTGCTGCAACGCGGCCTCCGCGCCGGGGTAGCGCTGCAGCAGCAGGCGACGAAAATAGATCGCCCGATGTTGGCACAGCAGCACCAGGACCGGGCTGGCCATCATCAGCAGCACGTCAAAGTCGGCCGGATACTGCGCATAAAGCCACCACTCGGCAGCGTCGCGCAGTGCGTCGTCGCCGGTAAAGGTGGCCGGAATGCTGGCGACCATGTCACGCAGTGTCATGCCCTCGGGCGGCCACCGCTCTCGCACGGCTTGGCTGGCAGCAGCGAAGGCCGCTTCCTGCGCCTCGGCGCGATCGAACTTGGCGGCAAAGGCCGGCGTCAGGCAATCCGCCGCGGCCAGTTCGTCCCGCAAGGCGTGCAAAGCCGCGAACCGCCGCAGCTCCACCAGGATCCATATGGTCTGGTGCATTGCCCATTCGCCCGCGGGCCGCATGAATACCAACGGGCGCAGCACGTCGAAGCAGGCATCCCAGTCGCCGCGCATGTTCATGATATGCGCATGCAGTTCGCGCGCCCGCAGATGCGACGCGAGCGCCGGCGGCAGCAGGCGCAGCGCCTCGGACGCCTCGAGCAGGCGTTGCTGCCCGACCAGGATTTCGATGATCCGCATATTGGGCTCCACGCCGTCCGGATCCGCGGCGCGCAGCCGCTCCCAAATCGCCAAGGCCCGATCCCAGTCGCGCTGATGGGCAGCGATCCCGCCCAGGCAGGCCTGCACGGCGGGCGACTCCATGTGGCACGGTGGGAGCAGGCCCAGTTCCGCTTCGGCCGCCGGCAAGTCGTTAAGCATACGGAGTAGCTCGGCGCGCCGTACCCGCGGCACGACCCAATCCGGCTGCGCCGCGGCGGCCTCCGCCCACGCGTCCAGCGCCTCCGGCCAGCGATGCGCCTGCTCGGCAAGCCGTGCCCGGATTTCCGGTGGCGCCGGCACGGGGCGGTCCGCGGCCGGATTATGGTCGATCGCAGCTGCGCCCGCCGATCGATTGCATGGTGCCGTCAGCCGGTCGATCGCCGTGGCCTGCGGCTCCGCGGCCAGCGCCGGCGCGGCCGTGACCGGCGGCGCGCCCAGCGTCGCGGCGTGTTCGATTTCGTGCCGCTGCGATGGGGGCGCCGGCGTGAGCGTCGCTACATCCGCGATCGCGCTTGCGCGCCCGGTTTGGCTCTTTCGGTCGCCCTGGATAATGCCAAGAAGGCGCCACATCCCCGATCGAGCCATTCACCATACCTCTGCTGCCACCGAACGCTTAGCGCGATCAGCATACGTTATATTCTACCCAGAGTTGTAGCCGATACAACTATTTTGCCAAGGGCGCCTCACGCGGCTCGCTCCAGGCTTTGGTCCAGACGCGCGTAGAGTCGCAACGCATTGGCAATAAAGGCGCGCTGGCGGTCCGGCCGGTCGGCGTGCAGCGGTAGCATGGACAGAAACAGGCAGATGCTGATGGCGTGAATTTCGCGGCTCGCCATGGCCAGGCCGTCGATGGTCATGGCGTGCAGCATCTCCACCAGCCAGGCATGGTGCGGCGCCTGCTCGAAATTGATCGCGAAACGGGCCCCATCGCCCGGCGGAATATGATAACGGCCCGCAATGATCTGATCGTAACGGCCGATGATTGAATGGACGAGTTTGGCCATGTCGTAGCGCAGGTCGCCGTAGATGGAGGGCTGCCCGGCTGCGACGAAACCGCGCGGGTCGATGACGCGGATGCGTTGCACGCGGCTATCGTACAGGATGTTGCTCAGGCAGAAATCACCGTGCATGACGCACGCGGCGCGGCCCGAATTCAGATCGACATAGCCCGTCAGATCGGCGGCCATGGCGGTCAGCGAGGGCAGCGGACGGCCGTCCAGCCAGAGCGGCGCGTCGATCGGAAAACCGGTCTGATCGGCAAATTGGCGCAGCCGCGCCTCCGTCTTGGCGAGCACCAGCGTGGCGAGGGCAGCATCGCCGGTGGCGCGTGCCGTGGCCGATTTGGCGCCCGAGGGGTCGCGGATCGACGCGGCAGCGGCCAGGAACGCCTCACACGCTTCCATCATGCGCGCCCAGGCGCCGCGGCCGCATGTTGCGAAGACAAACAGCTCCGCCAGCGTCGGCAAGTAGGCGTATTCGGTTTCATAGAAGCACCCAAGCTGTTCATCGGTGCCGTGCTGCATCAGGCGGACCGCATAGATTCGTATCGTAGGCGGCACGGCGGCGAGCCACCGCGCCTCGGCCTGCATTTTTGCGCTGTCCGCGCTGGATTTGCGGGCGACACGGCCATCGATACGCAACATGTTGAAGCTGCGCGCGCTGGCCACCATGCGGCGGGACCGGAAGAAGGTTTGAACATGTCCGAAATCATGCCACGCGGCGACTTCATGCACGCGCAGCCTACGTTCCGCCCCGTACAACATCAGGCCGTGGATGAAATCGCCCCGTGCGCGGGTCATGGCGCGCACCAGCGCGGTGCCGTGCGCGAAGGCGAATACGCCGCACAGGATCGGGCGCGCCTTCTGCCGAGACGCACCCGCATGCACTGTCTCCAGACCCACGATGCGGTCGCCCTCCACCGCCGCCTCGGCCCAGGAATACCCCTCGCACGCGGTGGCGACGCCGACGCTGTCGCTCGCCACGGCGGGCACGCCGTCCACCAGCGTGTCGCCGTGCAGGATCGTGACCGGCTGGTCCGGACCGCCCACGAGGTTGAGTGCGAACACGACCGCCTCGCCGAGACTGAGACCGTCCGGCAACGCCAGCGGCACCAGCCCGAGTTGCGCCATGCGCGCCCGGTCAGTTTCCGAGGGGACGAAACTTTCCGGCAAGGCGAGATGAATTTCGGTGCCGGGCGGAAAGCGCGGGCGCTGATATTCGTACAGGCGCTGTGTGCCGACCGGCAGAAAGCTCGGCGGCAAATAGCCGAATTCCGCGGCCAGTTCCTGCCCGACATAAGCGGCGGACATGATCAGCGCAATCGCGGGGGCGGGCGCCGGCGGGAATGCCACGATCGTGGGCGGCTGGGCTGTCATTGCGCGTGTGCCGGGCGGACCAGCGCCATGATCTGCGCGCGCGACAGGTTGATGAATTCGCTCGGGCGGATGGCACGGTCGTCGACGTAAAAACCGTCCTCCCCGCACCAGGGCTTGCCGACATGGATTTCATCATATGGAATGTCGTTGCGTTTGAGCCAGTCAATGATGACCGGCAGCGTGTGGGCGTTGATGCAGCCGACCGAATTCCCGTACGTTGCCATGCTGCGGGCGGTGTAGATGATGATGGCGAAGCCATCCTCCGCGTATTCGCGCAAGCGGGCGGCAACCGCATGGTCCGGCTGTTTGCCGGCGTAGGGCACAGCTGGGTCGTGCCGGGTCAGCGTGCCGTCCAGATCGAATACAAGCCGTTTCATAACGCAGCCGCCTAGTGTCGCGAGGCGGCGAACATAACGCGAATTGGTAAACGGACATTTAAACTACCGACGAAGGAAGGAACGTCGTCATTCTTTGAAAAAATAAGCACAAAACTTTTGTCTGTGTGGCGCCGCTCAAGCTGGAGCGGGTGCACGCCAGGTCATCCCAGCGACAGAGCAACAGTTTTTTGTTCCGTTTTTCAAGAAGAACACATCCTTCGGCTGGGGCGGCACATGGGCCGCCCCAGCGCAGGATCAAGCCAGATCGAACCGATCGAGCTCCGACACCTTTGTCCACGCGGCGACAAAATCATGCACGAACTTCGGCTGCCCGTCCGCACTGGCATAAACTTCCGCCAGCGCTCGCAATTGCGAGTTCGAGCCGAACAGCAGATCCACGCTGGTGCCGGTCCACTTCACGCGGCCGGTCGCCCGGTCGCGCCCTTCGAACGCGCCGGACGCGGACTGCTTCCAAACGGTGTCCATGCCAAGCAGATTGACAAAGAAATCGTTGGTCAAAGTCCCGGGCTTGTCGGTGAACACACCTGGGTTGCCCGCGCCCTGGGTGACACCGAGCGCGCGCAGGCCGCCGACCAGAACGGTCAGCTCCGGCGCCGTCAGCGTCAGCAAATGCGCCTTGTCCACCAGCAGCTTTTCCGCCTGGTGCTGGCGGCCTTCCTGCAGATAGTTGCGGAAACCATCCGCCTTCGGCTCCAGCGCGGCGAACGAATGCACGTCGGTTTCCTCCTGCGATGCGTCGGTGCGTCCCGGCGTGAACGGAACTTCCACCGCGTACCCAGCCTTCTGTGCCGCCGCCTCGATCGCGGCGCCGCCGGCAAGGATGATCAGATCAGCCAGCGAAATCTTCTTGCCGCCCGAGAGCGACGCGTTGAAGTCCGCGCGGATCGCCTCCAGGTGTTCGAGCACTTTCGCCAGCTCCGCCGGCTGGTTCACTTCCCAATATTTCTGGGGCGTGAGTGCGATGCGCGCGCCGTTTGCGCCGCCGCGCTTATCCGTGCCGCGGAATGTCGATGCGGACGCCCAGGCAGTGGACACCAGCGCCGTAATCGAAAGGCCGGACGCCAGGATCTTTTCCTTCAGCGCGGTGATATCGGCGGCCGCGATCAAGTCGTGATCGACCTCCGGCACCGGATCCTGCCAGAGCTGCGGCGGGGGAACCTCCGGACCCAGGCAGCGTATATGCGGCCCCATGTCGCGATGCGTCAGCTTGTACCAGGCTTTGGCAAATGCCTCGGCGAATTCGTCCGGGTTCTCATGGAAGCGCTTCGAAATCGGCCCATAAATCGGATCGACCTTCAATGCCAGGTCGGTCGTCAGCATCATCGGCGCATGTTTCTTCGACGGATCATGCGCGTCCGGTACGGTGCCGGCGGCAGCGCCACCCTTCGGCGTCCATTGATTTGCCCCGGCCGGGCTTTTCGTCAGTTCCCAGTCATAGGCGAACATATTGTCGAAATACTCATTGTCCCATGTGGCCGGTTTCGTGGTCCAGGCGCCTTCCAGGCCGCTCGTGATGGTGTAGACGCCGTTGCCGGAACCAAAACTATTGATCCAACCCAGGCCCTGCGCCTCGGTGCCGGCGCCCTCCGGTTCCGGGCCGACATATTCGTTCGGATCGGCCGCGCCATGAGTTTTGCCGAACGTGTGTCCGCCGGCGATCAGCGCGACCGTCTCCTCGTCATTCATCGCCATGCGGGCGAATGTTTCGCGAATGTCGCGTGCCGACGCCAGCGGATCGGGGTTACCGTTCGGCCCCTCCGGATTGACGTAAATCAGGCCCATCTGCACCGCCGCGAGCGGGTCGGCTAACTGCCGGTCGCCGCTATAGCGCTTGTCGCCGAGCCAGGTATCTTCCGGGCCCCAGGAGATGTCTTCTTCCGGCTCCCAGATGTCGGCGCGGCCGCCGGCGAACCCGAATGTTTTGAACCCCATCGATTCCAGCGCGCAATTGCCGGCCAGGATCATCAGGTCGGCCCAGGAAATCTTCTGGCCGTATTTCTGCTTGATCGGCCACAGCAGCCGGCGTGCCTTGTCGAGATTGGCATTGTCCGGCCAGCTATTGAGCGGCGCGAAACGCTGCGTGCCCGAGCCGGCGCCGCCGCGCCCGTCGCCGATGCGATAGGTGCCGGCGCTATGCCACGCCATGCGGATGAAGAACGGGCCATAATGGCCATAGTCGGCCGGCCACCATTCCTGCGAATCCGTCATCAGCGCATAGAGGTCCTGCTTCACCGCGCCAAGGTCGAGGCTCTTGAACGCCGCCGCGTAGTCGAACGCCTCGCCCAGCGGATCGGTCAGCGGCGAATTCTGGTGCAAAATTTTCAGGTTGAGGTGGTTGGGCCACCAGAGCTGGTTCGACATCTCCAGCACGACCGCGTTCTTTTCGATCGCCCCGTGAATCACCGGGCACTTGCTGTCGCCGTCCATGGTCTCTCCTATCGGTTTGCTGCGTTCTTCCGACGCAAGCAGGGGCATAGTCCTTTGGAAAGGATCGAGCCAATTGATTTTATGCGCTAGTTTGATCGAGGGGTACGATCAAGAAAAGGCAACACCGGGTGGGACGAAGCCGTCCCTCCAGACCCCCCAACCCCCCCGGCGCGCCTGCGCTGGGATCAACGCCGGTGCTCGATTTGCAACATGGGTGCTGCCATGAGCGCGGTAGCGCCGGGGGATGGGGGCGGATCGCTCCGTCCCATCCAGTCTTTCTTCGGCGTTCTTCTCGAAATCGCTATACCCCGTGCTGCCGGAACCACCCCAGCATCTTCGCCCAGGCCGCGTCCGCCGCGTCCTGGTGGTAGCTCGCCCGGTAATCCGCGTGGAAGCCATGCGGCGCGCCGGGAAAAACTTCGATCTGCACCGTTTGGCCCGCCGCCGTGGCCAGCGCGGCGGCGTGGCGGACATCGGCCACGTCGATGCTCTCGTCGGCGCCGCCATACAGGCCCAGCAGCGGGCATTTCAGGTCTGCTGCCAAATCCAGGGGCGTCTTGGGCTGAATGTCGGATGTTTTGCCGCGCACCGGTCCGTAGAACGCGACCGCGGCCTTGAGATGCGGGCTGTGCTCGGCATAAAGCCAGGTATCGCGGCCGCCGCGGCAGAACCCCATCACGCCGAGGCGCGCCGCGTCCCCGCCGTGCGTCATGGCCCATGCGGCGGTCTGATCGAGGTCCGACAGCATGGTGGCGTCCGGCGCCTTGAGGATAACGTTGGTAACGATCTCCTGCGGATCGGTCATTTTGGACAGATCGGCGAGCCGCGCATAGAGTTCGGGCGCGATCGCCAGATAGCCCAGCTTGGCCAACCGTCGGCAGACATCCTTGATATATTCATGAACGCCGAATATCTCCTCGATCACCAGAATGGTCGGGAACGGGCCGGCGCCTTCGGGCTGCGCGCGATAGGCCGGCAAATGCCCGTCCGTGGTCGGCACCTGCACCTCGCCGGCGATCAGGCCGAAGGAATCAGTATGGATCGCAGCGGCCTCCGCGCGGGTCACGGCGAGCGTAAAACCCGTCATCAGGCTGGTCATGACGAAATCGCGCCGCGTTGGCATTGTTCTCTATCCTGTCAGTAAGTAACGAAAGACGGACTTCTTTTTTGAAGAAAGGAAGCAAAAACTCTTGCCAGCTGGCGTGCGTGGCCAAGTTTGACGTGGGCCGTCTAGGCCATAGAGCAAGAGTTTTTTGGTTCGTTTTTCAAAGCACTTTTTCTTCCTATGTCTTGGACATCGCCGCTTTTAGATTGTCGTCGATTTGCGCCAAGAAATCCTGCGTGTTCAGCCATTTTTGCGCGGGCCCGATCAGGATTGCCAGATCCTTCGTCATGAAGCCCGCCTCCACCGTCTCGACGCAGACGCGCTCGAGCGTTTCAGCAAACGCGGTCACGTCCGGTGTGCCATCGAACCGGCCGCGATAAATCAGGCCGCGGGTCCAGGCGAAGATCGAGGCGATCGGGTTCGTGCTGGTTTCGCGGCCTTTCTGATGCTCGCGGAAATGGCGGGTGACGGTGCCGTGGGCGGCCTCGCTTTCCACGGTCTTGCCGTCCGGGCTCATCAGCACGCTCGTCATCAATCCCAGGCTGCCGAAGCCTTGCGCGACGATGTCGCTCTGCACGTCGCCGTCGTAATTCTTGCAGGCCCAGATATAGCCGCCGGACCATTTCAGCGCGCTGGCGACCATGTCGTCGATCAGCCGGTGTTCGTAATGCAGGCCCTGGCGCTCGTACTCCGCCGCGAATTCGGTTTCGTAAATTTCCTGGAAAATATCCTTGAACATGCCGTCATAGGCTTTCAGGATCGTGTTCTTGGTGGACAGATATACCGGATAATGCCGCGTCAGCCCGTAATTGAAGCTGGCGCGCGCAAATCCTTGAATGCTGGCCTGCGTGTTGTGGATGCCGAGCGCCACGCCGGGGCCCTTGAAATCATGCACCTCCCAGCGCGTTTCCTCCGACCCGTCGGCCGGTTCGTAGACCAGATACACGCGGCCTGGGCCGGGAATTTTCGTATCCGCGGCGCGATAAATGTCGCCGTAGGCGTGGCGGCCGATGACGATCGGCAGATTCCAGTGCGGCACCAGGCGCGGCACGTTGCGGCAAATGATCGGCTCGCGAAAGATCGTGCCGTCCAGGATGTTGCGGATCGTGCCGTTCGGGCTGCGCCACATGCGCTTCAGGCTAAACTCGGTGACGCGCGCTTCGTCCGGCGTAATGGTGGCGCATTTTACGCCGACGCCGAATTCGCGGATCGCATGGGCCGCGTCTATTGTCACCTGGTCGTTCGTCTGGTCGCGGTATTCGATGCCGAGGTCGTAATAGCGCAGGTCGATCTCCAGGTAGGGCAGAATCAGCCGTTCCTTGATGAAGCCCCAGATGATCCGGGTCATCTCGTCGCCGTCGAGCTCCACCACCGGGGTCTTCACCACAATCTTTGCCATGCGCCCTGGCCTTCCGTGCCTGCCTTGCCCGCCGGGATTTGCGCCGTCCGGCGCGGCACGGCAAGAAGCGCAGCGCGGCGGCAGCACTGCATCAAGCCGGAATGGGGGGCGATATGGCGTTCAAGGGGTTCGATCTGACCGGCAAGGTGGCGCTCGTCACCGGCGGCAATGGCGGCATTGGCCTGGCGATGGCCGAGGCGGTGGCGCAGGCCGGCGCCGATATCGCCATCTGGGGCCAGAACCCGGCCAAGAACGAGGCCGCGCGCGCGCGCCTGGAGGCCACTGGCCGGCGCGTGCTGGTGCAGCATGTGGATGTCGCCACCAGTGCGGCGGTGGACGCGGCTTTCGCCGAGACGCTGGACAAGCTCGGCCGCGTCGATGCCTGCTTCGCCAATGCCGGCATCGGCGGCGGGCACCGCGGCGGGTTCGCTGATATGACCGATGACGAATGGGACCGGGTGATGAAAATCAACCTGGACGCGGTATTCTACACCTTCCGGGCGGCTGCCCGCCACATGGTCGCCCGCGGCGGCGGCGGCGCGCTGGTAGGCACCGCCAGCCTGGCCGCGCTGATGGGCGCCGCGCGCGCCGAGCATTATGGCGCCACGAAAGGCGCGGTGGTGTCGATGTGTCGCGCGCTGGCGGTGGAATATGCGCGTCACGGCATCCGCGCCAACGCGATTCTGCCGGGCTGGGTGCAGACCGACATGACCGAGAAACGCTTCGCCGACGAGCGCTTCGCCGCCGCCGTCATGCCGCGCATGCCGATGCGCCGCTGGGGCGACCCCGATGATTTCGCCGGCATCGCGGTCTATCTGATGAGCGACGCGTCGAGATGGCATACGGGCGACAGCTTCGTCATCGACGGCGGCTACGTACTGTTCTGACAGCGCAAGAGCAAAAGTTTTTGCTTCTCTTTTTAAAAAAGAAGGCCTGCTTCCTTTAGATATAGTCGTTGTTTTGTAGGCTGCCGGCATGAAGGCTACGACCTCAATTCTACTGCTAGCGGGTGCCGCACTGATCGGCACCGCGCTGTGGCTCTACACGCCGGATGCCTCACGGGCGTCGCTGGAGGCGAGTTACGCCAAGCCGCCGAGCATATTTGTCACTGTAGATGGCGTGCGCCTACATGTACGCGACACCGGGCCGCGTGACGCGCCGGCGCTGATCATGCTGCATGGTTTCGGCTCCAGCCTGCATACCTGGGAGCCATGGGCGGAGGCGCTGTCCCCGCAATATCGCGTCATCCGGTTCGATCTGCCGGGCTTCGGGCTCACTGGCGCCGATCCTACCAACGATTATTCCGATACGCGGGCGACGAGGATCCTGGCCGATCTGATGGATGCGCTGCATGTGGCGCGTGGCACGATCATCGGCAATTCGCTGGGCGGCAAGATCGCCTGGCAATTCGCCGCCGCCTATCCGGATCGGGTGGCGCGGCTGGTGCTGATTTCGCCGGATGGGTATGAAAGCCCCGGTTTCGAATATGGCAAGAAGGCGGAGGTGCCGGCGGTGATCCGCGTGCTGCCGTATCTGCTGAAGTCGTTCTTGGTCCGCATGAATCTGCTGCCGGCCTATGCCGACCCGAAGCATCTGACCGATGCGGTGGTCACGCGGTATAGGGACATGATGATTGCGCCGGGCGTGCGCCGCGCGATGATTTCGCGCATGGAGCAGGTGGAATTGCAGCCGCCGGAGCCCACGCTGCAACGGATCCGTGCGCCGACGCTGCTGCTGTGGGGCGAGAAGGACGGGATGATACCTTTCACCAATGCGCAGGATTATCTGAAGGCGATTCCGGGCGCGAAGTTGGTTGCATATCCGGATTTGGGGCATGTGCCGTTTGAGGAAGCGCCGGCCGAGGCGCTGCCGCCGTTGCGTGCGTTTTTGCAGGATAATAAATAATACGAGCAGGCTTCGACAACGACTATACCCGTCATTGCGAGTCGCGGCGAAGCAATCCAGGACAACACGCGAGATCTCGCTCGTAGCGCTGGATTGCTTCGCCGCGGCTCGCAATGACGGTGAGCGCTCAGGTTAATCGCTGGTCTTTCGCATTGAACAGCAACGCGGATAAAATGAACGCCGCGCCGATCAACGAAGGCAGCCCAAACCGCTCGCCATGCAACGCGCCGAAAAACGCGCCCCAGACCGGTTCGGTGGCGAAAATCAGCATCGCGCGGTGCACGCGCACACGGCGCATGCACCAATTGGTGCTGACCTGCAGGAAAGCGCTCGCGGCGCCGAGACTCAGCGCGCAGGCGATCCAGCCTGGTGCAAAAGCTGGCAGATGGGCGCCCGTGATAACCGAAACGGCCACCGCGTAGGCGGCGGCGCCGGCACATTCCAGCACCGCCAGCCGGCGCGGGTCCACGCGCGGCGCGAAACGGCTCATCAGCAACACTTCCGCCGCCACGCCGAACGCGCCGCCGAGCGCGAAGACATCGGCGCGGGACGGCGCGCCGCCGGGCCCGCCCGCCATGAACATCAATCCGAACGTGGCCAGGCAAACGCCGACCCAAATCCGCGCGCCGGTCACCTGCCGCAGGACCAGATATTGCAGAACGGGCACAATCGGCACGCACAGCGCGCTGATGAATGCGGTGTGTCCCGCGCCCAGCGTCTGCAACGCAACTGCCGGCAGTATGTAACCCGCCGCCATCGCCATCGCGAGGCACGCCGCACCCTGCATTTCGATGGGCGTCGTCCTGGCCAGGCGCACGCCGGTCACGCCCCAAACGACAATTGCCGCGGTGGCGAACCGCATCGCCACGAACGGCGCGGGGGACACGGCGGCGACGCCGAGGCGCGTGAGCAGGAACGCCAGGCCCCATAGGGCAGTGGCGAACAGCAAAATACCTTCCGGGGCAAAAGGGTGCGCTAATAACCTTTTCAAAGGAAGGCTGGGTGGGGCGTGCCGCCCCCCCCAGACCCCCCGTCGCTACTTGTTACGCGGCCTCCTGATAGAGGGTGCGGGACGCCGGTGGTGCCGGGGACGCTTAGCGGCAAACCGCGCGTTACCCTTGCGGCCAGATAGGCGAAACATTGCGCTTCCAGTGCATCGCCGTCCCAGCCCAAGACCTCGACCGCGTCCACCGGGCATAAGGCCGCCGCGCGCAGTGCCGCCATGATCGCCGGATTGCGCCTTCCGCCGCCGGTCACCAACAACCGCCGCGGCACCGCCGGCCACGGCGCCGCCATCGCCGCCCGTGCGGTGAACGCGGCCAATGTCGCCGCGCCATCCGGCACTGACAGCCCCGCCACCAAACGCAACACATGCGCGAAATCCTGCCGGTCCAGCGATTTCGGTGCCGACCGGGCAAAGAACGGATGCGACAATGATTCCGTCAAAACCGCCTCATCCGGCGTGCCGGCCGCGGCCAGCTTGCCATCCCTGTCCATCGGCTCGCCCAAATGAAGCGCGCAGAAATCGTCGAGCAGCGCATTGCCGGGTCCGGTGTCGCACGCCAGCAACGCGCCATCCGCGCCGATATAGGTCACGTTCGCGACGCCGCCGATATTCAGCACCGCCAACGGCGTTTCCAATCCCGCCGCCAGCGCCGCATGATAGAGCGGTACCAGCGGTGCGCCCTGCCCACCCGCCGCAACATCGGCGCTGCGGAAATCATACGCCACCGGAATACTGGTCGCCGACGCCAGCAAGGCGGCATCACCAATTTGCCAGGTGCGCCGCTGGTCCGGCCGGTGCAGAATGGTCTGACCATGGAAGCCGAGCAGATCGGCCGGTTCCCCCAGAGCGCGTACCGCCTCGGCATGGTGGAGCGTGAGTTTCTCGGTCGTTTCCAGCAGCGCCGGATCGTCCGGCGGTGTCGTTTCGGCGCGGTCCAACAGGGTGCGCAGTCGCGCCCGTAGCACCGGCGGGAACGGGTGCGTCAGCGCGCGGCCGGTGGCGAAGACCGTTTCGCCATCGGTCTCCACCAGCGCAGCATCCACGCCGTCCAACGACGTGCCGCTCATCAGGCCAATGATACGCATGCGGCTCAATGTGCCGCCGCGTGGGACTGGGTGCCGCGTGTGAACACGACGTCGGCGGGGTCGATGGCGGGAAGCGGAATGTCGGGCAACGACGCGAGGTCGACATAGAGCGGGGCGAAATCCGTGTTGACGGTTTCGTCCAGCAGCGCCGGCAGGCTGTCGATGACGAAATAGGTTTGCTGGAAATCATCGATGCGATAGGGCGTGCGCAGGACCCGCGGCAGCGAAAATCCGAGCCGGTGCGGCGACGCATCCTCGAGCGCGAAGATGGTTTCGCTGGCGGAGGACACGATACCGGCGCCGTAAATCGCGAGGCCGGCATCGGTGCGGACCAGGCCGAATTCGACGGTATACCAATAGAGGCGGGCCAGGTTCGGCAGGCTGCCGTGCCGGAGCGCGCGCTGGCCGCCGCGTCCGTAGGCCTGCATATAGTCGGCGAAGACCGGGTCGGTCAGCATCGGCACATGGCCGAAGACATCGTGGAAGATGTCGGGTTCCTGGAGATAATCGAGCTGGTCGGCGCGGCGGATGAAGTTGCCGGCGGGAAAGCGGCGATTGGCGAGATGCTCGAAAAACACCGCGTCCGGCACCAGCCCGGGGACGGCGACGACCTGCCAGCCGGTAAGATGCTGCAATGTTTCCGACAGCACGCGGAAATCCGGAATGCCTGCCGCGAGATCGAGCGCGCGCAGGCCGGCGAGAAATTCGGGGCAGGCGCGGCCGGGGAGCAGCGCGACCTGGCGCTGGTAGAGCCTGGCCCAGGTGGCGTGCTCGGCCGCGGTGAAGCGGTCCCAGTTTTGCGGAATGACGTAGTCTTGCACTAAGGAAGGCCTTCTTTTTTGAAAAAAAGAAGCAAAAAACTTTTGCTACTTGGCATACGCGGCGAATGGCGACATGGGCCACATACACCAATGCGCAAAAGTTTTTTGTTCTTTTTTTCAAAAGAGAACATACTTCCTTCTTACGCCTGCGCCAACCGCATCCCCAAAGCCGTCGCGGCCAGACATAGCACAACCGACAAGCCGACATTGGCAATCGCGCGGAGAGTTTCGCCGCCGCGCAGCAGGTCGATGGTTTGCAGGCTGAACGCCGAGAACGTGGTGAAGCCGCCGCAGAGGCCGGCCATCACGAGCGCTCGCGTCGGTTCGCCGGCGGGGTGGCGGCCATAGGCGGCGGTAAATTCGGCGAACCAGCCGATGACGAAGCTGCCGACGATGTTGATGATGACGGTGCCGAACGGAAACCCCGGCCCGGTCAGGCGTGCGACGGCGAGCGCAAAACCGTAGCGGGCGACGCTGCCGGCGGCGCCGCCGGCGGCAACAAATAGATACGAAATCATGCGGCTTCCTTATGAGCGACACGGACGCATTTGCGCATGACGCTGGGGAGCGCCTCGTTCGCCAGCGCCGCGGCCGGGCGCAGGAAACCATCCGCGGCGATGCGCGGCACCGTGGCGGCATAAACGTCCAGGAAAAGTTCGAAGTGGGTGAAGACGTGGCGGATATTGCCGGCGCGGCGCCAGGTGGCGGCCATGGGGGCCTGTTGTTCCGCCTCGTGCGGCAGGAACGGCGTGTCGCGCCAGGCCGTGCCGGGCAGTTCGGTCATGCCGCCGAGCAGGCCGGTGGGCGGGCGGCGGCGGAGCAGCACGTGGCCGGCGGTGTCCTGCAGGAAGAAATGCGCGCCGTGGCGCACGGGACGGGCGGATTTTGGCGTGCGGCGCGGCAGGTCGGCCTCGATGCCCTGGCGATGGGCCTCGCAGTGCGCACGCCAGGGGCACAGCGCGCAGGCGGGGCGGGGCGTGCAGATGGTGGCGCCGAGGTCGAACAGCGCCTGGCAGAAATCGGCCGCGCGTGCAGCGGCCGCGGGCGCGGTGTTGAGCCTCGCGGCCTGTGTCGCCAGCTCAGGCTTGGCGCCCGGCATCGGTGTTTCGATGGCGAACAGCCGCGCGGTGATGCGCTCGACATTGCCGTCGACCGGGACGACAGGACGGTTGAAGGCGATCGCCGCGACGGCGTTTGCGGTGTAGGGGCCGATGCCGGGCAAAGCGCGCAGGCCGTCCACCGTGCTGGGGAAGTGGCCGCCGCCGGCGGCAACGGCGCGGGCGCAGGCGTGCAGATTGCGGGCGCGTGCATAGTAGCCGAGGCCGGCCCATGCCGCCATCACGGTGTCGTTGTCAGCGGCTGCCAGGGCCTGCACGGTTGGGAAGCGTTGCAGGAACCGCTCGAAATACGGAATGACCGCGGCGACGGTGGTTTGCTGCAGCATGATTTCGCTGAGCCAGACGCGATACGGGTCGGGCGTTTCGCCAGGCAGCGCGCGCCACGGCATGCGGCGGCGGTTGCGGTCGTACCAGGCGAGGAGGGCGTCGGCGGGAGGCGGCATGCGCGCAGTTTATGCGCGCGGCGGGAGTCGCAGAAAGGCAAGGTCTTCTTTTTTGAAAAAAAGAAGGAAAAAACTTTTGCTCACTGGCATATGTGGTGCACTTCGCCGTGGACCGCCTACGCCAAGGAGCAAAAGTTTTTTGGTTCTTTTTTTCAAAAAAGAACTGCTTTCTTTCTCACCCCCCCGGCGGCACCGCGAGGCAGGGCCATTGGCGCGCCGAGAGCGCGCCGCAAGCGCCGTCCGCCGCGGGCTGCGTAATGCCCATCAGGCGCGCGCGATAAAAGACTTTGCCGTCCGAATGGGTGACGGCGCCGACCACGGTGCTGGCGGGCCTCAACTGGGCGGGTGCGACGGCGCGGGCATTTTCGGCGACCTGGCGGGCCTGCGTCGGGTCGGTGAACGCGCCGACTTGCACGCCCCAACGCGCGTCGGTGGTGCTGGGCGGCAGCGTATCGGCATAGGCGCTCGGGATGAGCGAGAAGCGGGACGCGTGGGGCGGCCGTGCC
>Ga0116226_10001225_pt1 | contig 22163 bp, 14 predicted proteins | sample S1TSphfallax_FD_89692 | JGI IMG/M metagenome (GOLD analysis project Ga0116226, IMG submission 89692) | Host-associated microbial communities from peat moss isolated from Minnesota, USA - S1T2_Fa - Sphagnum fallax MG | ecosystem: Host-associated > Plants > Peat moss > Unclassified | place: USA... | reverse complement strand
GTAGTCTCAATCATGGCGGGTGTGGCCTCCTGAAGCGGCGCAAGATGGTTTCAGCAACCAAATCTTACACCAATTCAATGAGTTAAGCTACATCCGCCAGCCCAGCTGCATAATTCGGGCTAGAACCCCTCTTCCTATTTTTCGAGCTCGACAATCGCCTGGGTGCCGACCTGCCGCAGCATCCGGCCCCAGAACGGGCTGGCTGGAATCACCTGCATCATCAGGACGCCCACGAGCTTTTCCTGGGGGTCAACGAACATTGATGTGCCGCCGACGCCCCCCCAATCATATTCGCCTTTGGAGGTAATCGTGCCCGTTACCGCTGGCCCGCCGCTGACTTCTACGGTCAGACCGAAGCCATATCCGGTGAACGGTGCACCGCCGGCACGCGGCCGATCGCCCAGAACATCAGCGCCGATCAGCGCCACGGTCTTGGGGCTGAGCAGCCGAACGCCATTCAACGCGCCACCATTGGCCAGCATCATACTGAACTTCGCATAATCGAGCGCGGTTGACACCAACCCGCCGCCGCCCGACAGCAGGATCGGCTTATGCTTGAAATAATCCTGCTGCGGCCCCGGAAACGGCACGACCGGACCACCGAGCCCCAGAATCCCTTCGGCATCGTAGGTGCCGAGCGGATGCGGTGTGTACAGCATCGCCAGCCGCCCAAGCTGGTCTTCCGGGACATAGAAGCCGGTGTCCGGCATCCCGAGCGGCGCAAAGATATGCTCGGCAAGGAATCTATCCAGCGACTGACCGGACCAGATTTCGATCAGACGGCCCAGCACGTCGATGCCATAGCTATATTCGAAGGTCGTCCCCGGCTGATGCAGCAGCGGCGCTGCAGCCAGCAGCTTGACCCAATCCGCCAGGGTCACATCAACCCGATCCACGCCATATGGATGGTAATAGGGCTGCCCCGCCGCATCGGTCGCATAATAATAGCCGAGGCCCGAGGTATGGCGCAGCAGATCCAGAATCATGATCTGCCGAGCCGCCGGCTCCAGCGTGACGGTCGGCTTACCCGTCTTGGGATCGGTCGCGCTCACCCCGACCTTCATCGCGGCGAATTCCGGAATATACTGCGACACCGGATCGCGCAGATCAAACTTGCCCTCTTCATATAGCATCATCGCCGCGGTCGCGACGATCGGCTTGGACATCGAATAGATCCGAAAGATCGCATCCTTTGGCATCTTGGTGCCGGCGGCCTTGTCCTGCAGGCCGAAACTCTTGAAATAGGCGATCTTGTCGCGCCTTGCGATGATCAGCACCGCACCCGGAATCTGGTCGGACGCGATCTTCGATTGGATCAACGGATCAAACCGCTCAAGCCGTGCCTGATCCAGCCCCAACTTGGCCGGCGCCGCCTCCAACGGATCAGCCGCCATGGCGGCCTGACCAGACACGAGCAGCAAAGTGAGCAGGCTGACAATCGAGGAACATCGCCGCATCGATCAATCCCATAACATCATCTCGTGTTGCATCGTGCGCAGTATCAAGACGAAACCAGCGATTTCTCCCTCTCTGCCCCTCTGGGGCGGAGAGGGTCGGCAAGAGGTGGGGAGCGGACGTTTGCGGATCGGCGCAGATCTCGCGGCGGGACAGTCCACCTCTCCCTAACCCTCTCCGCCCTGAAGGGCAGAGAGGGGATATTAGTGTCAGAACAGATACTTGACGCGCAGGCCGTAGGTCGCGGGACGTGCGTAGAACACCGTGTCACCTGGTGCGTTGTTGTAGCCATGCTTCGCGATGATATCGATGATCTTCACGCCGTTGGTGATGTTGTCGCCAAACAGGCCGATTTCCATATTCTCCATCTGATAGTTGATCGAGAGGTTGAAATCGTTCGATGACGGGATCTGACGATAGGTTGAGGCCTGCGGGTCGAACGAGGTGGTGCTGGTGCCCCGGTAGGAATATTCGCCGGTGAAGCCCAGATTATTGTCGCCCACCGGAATGTTGTAGGTGAGCAGGGCGCTCGCGATATATTTTGGCGAATAGGGCACTTCGGTACCGGGCAGCGCGCCCAGGCTCTGGATCGCGTGCTCTGTCTCAGAGTCGGTGTAGGAGGCGTTGAGCGCGCCGGTCAGGCCCGGCAGGATCTTGCCCTTGATCGAGAGCTCGCCGCCTTTGCTCTGCACCTGACCGATATTCTCGGTGAAATAATAGGAACAGGCGAGCGGGTCGGTGACCTGGACGTTCGACCAGTCGATCAGGAATGCCGAGGCATTCAAGGTCATTTTGCCATCGAGCAGCGTGCTCTTTTCACCGATCGAGTAGCTCCACAGCTTGTCCGGACCGAAATTCGCCGGTCCCTGGGTCAAACCTTGCGCCGCGAGATCCGCAGCGCACAGCGCTTGCGGCACCGGCTGATTGTTGCCGCCATAGCGGAAACCCTTGGCCGCTTCGGTGTAGAGCAGGACATCATCGTCGACATGATAAGCGAGCGCAAACTTCGGATTGACGCCCTTGGCCGCTTCCGAGCTGCTGGTGATGCTGGCATTGGCGTAGGGCTGAGCCGGATTCGCGAAGAACGGCACCGAGCCATAGAACCCGCCGAAATACAGGTTATATTTCTGTGATTCGTCGAAATAGCGCAGACCGGCCGTCGCATCGAGCTTGTCGAAGAACGTGTAGGTGCCTTCGGCGAAGAACGCGGTCTGCGTGTCCGTGGTTTGCTGCGTACCGGAGAAAATATCGTTCGCCGTGAACGCTTTGTCATTGATCTCGGAGTTATAGCCCGGGATACCGATGAGCGGCGCGTAATCATCGTCGAAATTATTGACCGGGATATTCTCCCAGAAATTGCGCTGGCCCTGCTCATAGAACACGCCTGCAGTCCACTTGAACGGACCTGGGTTTTGCGAGACGACACGGACTTCTTCGGTCCAGTCGTCGATATGGTTGCGGATCGTGTAATCCGCATTGTTCAGTTTGGTCAGCGGCTTGCCGCAATCCGCCAGCGGATAACAGGCGATGTCGTAATCATCGTCCGCCAGATAGAACGTGTCGCGATGCATGAAGCTGGTCGATTCGCTGACGCGGACCGCACCCGCGTCATAGCCGAGTGTCAGGTTATAGAGCCGAAGATTATCTTCGTCCTTCTCATCCTGCGAGGTCAGCGTCGTATAGGCGGGCAACTTGCTATAGCCGTCGCTGAGGCCGGCATTCAGATGGTCGTAAATGTAGCTGGCATCGACCGTCAGCTGAGCATTCGGCGTCCAGCGCAGCGCAATCCGCGCCTGATCGGTGATCGCGTCATTCACGCTATCCTTATGCGTGCCGATATCGTTGATGAACCCGTTATCGTCACCGCGATAGCCCGAGACGCGCAGCGCCAACTCGTCCTTGACCAGCGGGACATTGAGCACGGCGCGGAAACTATCATTGAGCGTGCCGTTCTTGGTCGTTTCCGAGCCGATCGCCTCAACCTCGCCCGAGTAGTTTTCGCTATCCGGCTTCTTGGTGACGAGACGGATCGTACCGGCCATGGCGCCGGCGCCGTACAAGGTGCCCTGCGGTCCTTCCAGCACTTCGACATCCTCAAGATCGAGCACTTTCAGGTCAGGATTGGCCGATTTCAGCGAGATCGGCATGTCGTCAATATAGACGGCAACCAGCGAACGATCTTCGACTTCGGACGGCACGATGCCGCGCACCGACAGACCGCGGATCGTGATGCTGTTGATCCCAGGCGCCTGCTCTTCCATGCTGAGGCCGGGGACCATGCGCGTATAATCCGACAGGCCGCTAAGGCCGAGATCCTCGAGCGTGGTGGGGTTGATCACCGTAACGGCGATCGGCAGTTTTTGAACGTCCTTCGCACCCTGACGATCAGCGGTGACCGTGATTTCCTCGATCTTGTCCGAAGACGCCGCCGTTTGGGCCGGTTGCGATGTTGGCGCAGGCGCTTGCTGCGCGAACGCGCCGCACACCGGCAGGGTAAAGGAGGCAACGCCGAGCATCAGCCCCCGCATCAGCGCGAACCGGCGCGCCGATGGATGTACATTCTTCAAGATCCGTACCGACATTCCCCAATCCTTCCCCTAGCAATGTACAACCGACATGACGAGCGCCACAAAAACCATTAACCCATTAATTTTGTTGATTGAATTGAGCCTCGTCATTTACGAAGCCTGCCGATGTCGCTTAAGAATTAAGCATGCCCCCGACGCACAGGATCGTTGCACAATAAGCGCGCTTCCGTAGAATCATTAATAATCATGATCCTATCCATTTTCCTGGCGCGGCTGGAATCAACCGGGGAGCGAGAGGCCGAATTCAAGCGCGGACTCCTCCAGCCAGCCGAATAGCCCGGCGGCATAGGAGCGGGCGCAGGCAATCTCATAGACGCCGTTCGTCTCGTGCCAGACCCGAACATCGACATGCCCCGCACGGGTTAAGGCAACATCGCCCGGCCGGAAGACCCGCGGATCCAGGTCAATCGTCAGGCATTTCGCCAGGACATTGCGCGCCTGTGGCCCGGCCAGACGCACGACCACCCAGCCATCGCTTTGGTCGGTCACCGCTGCACCTGATCCCAACGCCTCGATTATGAGCGCCGCTACATCACCGGATTCGGCCATCGCAAGCCACTGGTCGGGGCCGAGCCAGACCAGCGCGATAGCCTCGTTCGACACGATCCGCGGACTGGTAGGCGGGGCGAGACCGAATCCGGCGTTCAGAGCTGCCGCGACTGAGTCTGCCTGACCCTTAAAGGCCGCGATTGATGCGAGCGCAAGGCCGCTCCGCTCAGTCAGAATCAAACCCGGCGCGCCATCGGACCGACCGTGGCGGCCAGGCTTCAGCCTACTGAATTCACCCATCTCATTGGCCTCCGATTGTTCGAAGCGGGGGAGGATGCGTCCGGTCATTAGCTTCTTCTCCCTCTCTGTCCCGATGGGGCGGAGAGGGTGTTTATGATTGCTGCGGCGCGCTTCAGCCCGGACTCACGCATGAAGCCGCTTTCCGTCCGGGTCATAGAAAATCGGGGACACGATCTCGACTTCGGTTTCGACCCCCCGCAGCGGATCCGCTGCCCGGACAATCTCGCCCAGCCTTGTGCTGCCGCGTGTCAGGAACCCCAGGCCGATCCAATGGCCGAGCGTTGCCGAATAGCTGACCGAGGTCACATAGCCCTGATCGGATGACGCATCCGCAGTGACGCCGCGCGGGATCAGATGCGCCCCGCCGGTGAGCGACGCGCCTTGCGCGACAGGACGGAGTCCGACCAGACTCTGCCGATCGGGATCGACCAGCGCAGGCCTTGCTGCCATCGCCCGGCCGATGAAGTCCTTTTTGGTCGACATCATCCGGCCGAACCCGAGATCGCGCGCAGTGGTATGGCCGTTCAACTCCGCGCCGACCAGATGGCCTTTTTCCAGACGCAGCACGTTCAGCGCTTCCAGCCCATACGGCACCGCGCCGAGTTCGCTGAGACGCCGCGCCAGATCAGCGCCATATCGCGCGGGCACCGCAATTTCATAAGCGAGTTCGCCCGAGAACGAGATCCGGAACAGCCGCGCCTTGATCCCGCCAAGGAGCACCGTCTCTGCCGCCGCCATATAAGGGAACGCGTCGTTCGCGACCGAAACCCCCGGCTCCAGCCGTTCCAGCACCGATCTTGCCTGCGGCCCGGCGAGGGCGAATTGTGCCCATTGATCGGTGACCGAGGTGAACCGGACATCAAGGTCGGGCCATAACACTTGATGACAGAATTCGAGATGGCGGAAGATCGGGCCGGCATTGCTGGTGGTCGTGGTCATCAGATAATGCTGAGGCCCCAACCGCGCCGTGGTGCCGTCGTCCCAGACGAACCCATCCTCGCGCAGCATCACGCCGTAGCGCACACGGCCGACCGCCAGGGTCTTCCAGCCATTGATGTACACCCGGTCGAGCAGCTCGGCGACGTCCGGTCCTTGCAGATCGATCTTGCCGAGCGTGGTCACGTCGCAAAACCCGACGCCCCGACGCACCGCCAGAACTTCGCGGTTGATCGTCGCCTGAAGATCGGCATCACCCGGCTGCGGGAAGGCCTCTGCGCGCAGCCACAGACCGGCTTCGATGAAGCGCGCACCTTGTTCTTTGGCCCAGTCATGGCCCGGTGTCAGCCGCGTCGGCCGGAATGATTTCCCGCGATGATGCCCGGCCAGCACGCCGATCGCGGTCGGCGTAAAGGGCGGTCGTGAGGTGGTCGTGCCGGTCTCGGCAATGCTCCGCTCGGTCAGCTCCGCCATCAGCGCGAGGCCGTTGACGTTCGAGGTCTTGCCCTGATCGGTCGCCATCCCCAGCGTGGTATAGCGCTTCAGATGCTCGACCGCCCGGAACCCTTCGCGCTCGGCGAGTGCTACATCGGAGACGGCAACGTCGTTCTGGAAATCGATGAACGATTTACCGCGCGCGCCGCGGACTCGCCAGAGCGGCTCAATCGCGGAGGATTCAGAATCGACATTCGGTACTTGGATCGATGAGGGCGTTATCCCCAAGGCACGCGCCACCTCGGCGGCGGCTTCGCTGCCTTCGGCAAACGCCTCTGCCAGGGACAAATGCCCACCGGCAGCGCCGATCACTTTCATGCCGATCGGCGTGTTACCGGGCACGAAGCTCGCGATATCGCCATTCCAGACCGGCTTGCCGCCATGGTGGGTCGACAGATGCACCGTCGGGTTCCAGCCGCCCGACATGGCGAGAAGATCGCACTCAAGTGTCAGTCCACCGTGCCTGCCGCCGAGGTCGACTGCCTTGAGCGACTGACCCCCGCGGGCGCGGAGCACTGTGGTACCGGTCAGGAGCCGGGCGCCGGCCGACTCTGCCGCACGCGATACGGCGGCGGGCACCATATCGCGCGGATCGATCAAGGCTGCGATCTGAATGCCGGCCGCGGCGAGATCGGTGACCGTGGCGGCGGCATCGTCATTATTGGCGAACAGCACCGCGCGGCTGCCGGGCTTTACGGCGAAGCGGTTGAGATAGCTGCGCACGGCGCCTGCCAGCATCACGCCCGGCCGGTCATTATCGCCGAATACTAACGGCCGTTCGATCGCCCCTGCGGCCAACAAAGTCTGTTTCGCAACGATCCGCCACAGACGCTGACGCGGCAAGAAGGGTGATGGATAGGCGAGATGGTCCCTGACCCGCTCGACCGCCGCATAGACCCCGCCATCATAGGCGCCGGTGACGGATGTACGCAGCAGTACCTGAACATCCGGCATCTCCGCCAGCTCGCTCAGCGCGCTCTGTAACCAAGCAGAGGCCGGCTGACCATCGATCAGCCTGCGGTCCGACAAGAGCCTACCACCCAAGGCAAAATCCTGTTCCGCCAGCGCGACTCGAAGCCCGCTGCGGCCGGCCGCCAAGGCAGCTGCCAGACCAGCCGGGCCGCCGCCGATGATCAGCAGATCGCAATGGGTCGTCAGCTTCTCGTAAGAGTCAGGATCGGCAACACCCGACGCCCGGCCGAGACCGGCGGCACGGCGGATCGCCGGCTCATAGAGCTTTTCCCAGAAAGACGCCGGCCACATGAAGGTCTTGTAGTAAAAGCCGGCAGCGAAGATCGGCGCCAGGATCGTGTTCACCGACAAAAGATCGAACGCAAGTGACGGAAAGCGGTTCTGGCTCTTGGCCTTCAGCCCGTCAAACAGCTCGGCCACGGTGGCACGGGTATTGGGCTCGCGCCGGGCGCCATCGCGCAATTCCACCAGCGCATTGGGCTCTTCGGGGCCAGCCGACAGAATGCCGCGTGGCCGGTGATATTTGAACGACCGCCCGACCAGCCGCACGCCATTCGCCAGCAAGGCCGAGGCCAGCGTATCGCCGGGATGGCCGTGATAAGTGCGCCCGTCAAACTCGAACGAGAGAGTCTGGCTGCGATCGATCGCCCCGCCGGTACCAAGCCGAAATTGTTGATCAGCGCTCATCGGACGCCCTGCCTCCGGCTAGATGCAAGATCCTCCCCCGCTACGCAGGGGAGGAATTTCCTGAAATCGCCCATTGCGATCATTCATCATGGGCGCTCTAGAACGCTGACAGACCCGATGACATGGTTCAGCGTGTTGCGCTCGACCACCAGCCACGCGCGGCAGCCTGCCCCATGATACCAAAGCTCGCGATGCGCGCCGGCCGGGTTGGTGCGCAGATAGACATACTCGACCCAGTCGGGACCGAATTCCGGATTGGTCGGGCGGCTCTTGTTGGCATCCCCGCCATAGGAAAACTCCTCATGGCTGCGCGTGCCGCAATAGGGACAGGGGATTTGCATCGGATTGGTCCCTTTAATGCTGAGTGACGTCGGCGCCGGTGCCGGCTTCGTCGAGCAGCCTGCCGGTGGCGAAGCGGTCGAGCCGGTAGGCCGCGGCGATCGGGTGGGACTCATCCCGCGCGATCAGATGCGCGAAGCTGAAGCCCGAGGCGGGCGTCGCCTTGAAACCGCCGATGCACCAGCCGGCATTGAGATAGAGCCCCTGGATTGGCGTGCGATCGATGATCGGGCTGCCATCCATCGACATATCCATGATGCCGCCCCATTGGCGCAGCATGCGCAGCCGCCCGAGCGCCGGCATCAGCGCCATCGCTTCCTCGCAGGTCTCCTCGATGGTCGGCAAATTGCCGCGCTGGGCGTAGGAATTATAGCCATCGATGCTGGCGCCGAAAACGAGGCCGCCTTTGTCCGACTGGCTGATATAGAAATGCCCGGCGCCGAAGGTGATCACCGTGTCGATCAGCGGTTTCAGCCCCTCGCTGACGAACGCGGTCAGGACATGGCTTTCAATCGGCAGGCGCAAACCCGCCATGGCCGCGACGCGCGATGAATTGCCGGCGCAGGCGAGCGCCACCTTCTTAGCGCGGATCGGCCCGCGCGACGTCTCGACGCCTAGCACCTGGCCATTCTTGACCGTGATCCCGGTGACCTCGCAATGCTGCACGATATCGACGCCGCGCCGGTCGGCCGCGCGGGCATAGCCCCAGGCGACCGCATCATGGCGCACCGTGCCGCCGCGCTGTTGCAGCAGCCCGCCTTGGATCGGGAACCGCGCATTGTCGAAATCGAGAAAAGGCGCGCGCTTGCGCACCGCCTCGCGATCCAGCAGCTCGGCATCGACACCATGGAGGCGCAGCGCATTGCCGCGCCGTGCATAGGCGTCGCGTTGCCCATCGGAATGGTAGAGATTGATCACGCCGCGCTGGCTGACCATCGCATTGTAATTAATGTCATGCTCCAACCCTTCCCACAGCTTCAGGGAATATTCGTAGAACGGGATATTGCCGGGCAGCAGATAGTTCGACCGGATGATGGTGGTGTTGCGCCCGACATTGCCGGAGCCGATCCAGCCTTTCTCGACCACGACGATGTTCGTCATGCCATGCTCTTTGGCGAGGTAGTAGGCGGTCGCCAAGCCGTGCCCGCCGCCGCCGATGATGATGGCGTCATATTCGGGTTTGGGCTCCGGCTCGCGCCACATTTTCTGCCAGCCGGTCTGGCCGGCCAATGCTTGCCGAAGGACGGAGAAGATCGAAAAATGCTGGCCGTTCATAGACGATCTTTCTGGGGTGATCAGGCGATGTGGCGGAGATGGCGGATCGGCCGGTTGCGGCTCAGCGATGCACCGGCGCGCACGATACCGGCGGCATCAATGCCATTATGCCGATAGAGGTCGGCGGCGGTGCCGGTTTGGCCGAATCTTTCGACGCCGAGTGCGCGCTGCCTATGGCCGCGCACGCTGCCCAGCCAGCCGAGCCCGGCCGGGTGGCCATCGACTACACTCACGACGCCACAATGCTGCGGTACAACGCACAAAAGCTGCTCAACGGCACACATGGCCGCGCCGTCGCCGGCCTCCCGCGCGCGGCAAGCAGCCTGAAAATCATGGTAGAGCCGGTCGGCGGAGGTGATCGCGAGCAGGCCGATATCCCGCCGATCCTCTGCCATCAGGCCAACCGCCTCGATCGCCTCGGGTGCGATGGCGCCGCTATAGGCGACGATCAAATCGGGGTTCGGGCCCGGCGGACGCAACCAGTAGCCGCCCTCGACGATCTGACGCGCAAGATCTGGATTCATCGGGCGACGCGGCTGATCGATCATGCGGGTCGACAGCCGAAGATAGACCGACCCGCCATCATCTTCCTGCACATGGCCGAACGACCACTGCAGGATCACCGCCAGCTCGTCGGCATAGGCCGGCTCAAAACTGACCAGTCCCGGCTGCGCCATCCCGATCAGCGGCGAGCCGATCGATTGATGCGCGCCACCTTCCGGCGCCAAGGTCACGCCCGACGGGGTCGCCACCAGAATGAACCTAGCATCTTGATAACACGCATAATTTAAGGCATCGAGGCCGCGCGCGATGAACGGGTCATAGAGCGTGCCGATCGGGATCAGCCGCTCGCCGAACAGCGAATGAGTGAGCCCGGCCGCCCCCAGCGCCAGGAACAGATTCATCTCGGCGATGCCGAGTTCGAGATGCTGACCGGTAGGCCCGAAATCCCATTTCTGGGTCGACGGCACGCGCTGTGCCCGGAACAAATCGACCAGCTCCCGCCGGCCGAACAGCCCGCGCCGATTGACCCAGGCGCCGAGATTGGTCGAGACCGTGACATCGGGCGACATGGTCAGGACCCGCGCCGCAAGCTCCCCGTCGCTCCGGGCCAGCGCATGCATCAATTGCCCGAAGGCGTGCTGCGTCGAGATCGCGGTCGTGCTGGGTTCGGCAGGAACCCAATCCGGCAGCGCCAGCGTCGCAGCCTTATGGTGCCTCTTATCGGTTGCAGCGAACGGGACCGCGGTGAGGAACCGGGTCAAGGCCGCTTCCTCACGGGCGAGCCCTTCGAACTTGTCCCACTCATGCCCGGCGCGGATCTGCATCGCATCGCGCAGCGTCTCGGTCTGCGCGACCGTCATCAGGCCGGAATGATTATCCTTATGGCCTTGCAGCGGCAGGCCGAACCCCTTGATTGTATAGGCAAGAAAACAGACCGGCCGATCATGATCGATCGCCCGGAAGCTGCGCAGCAGCGCAGCCATGTCATGTCCGGCCAGATTGGTCATAAGGGCGGCCAGCGCCTCGTCCGACCGGCGCTCGATCAATGCCGACACTGGCCCTTGATCACCAATCTCGTCCAGCAGCCGCGCGCGCCATGCGGCCCCGCCCTGGAAGGCCAGCGTCGAATAAAGCTGGTTCGGGCAGCGATCAATCCAGTCGCGCAGCACATCGCCGCCCGGCTCGGCGAAGGCTTCTTCCAAGAGATCGCCATATTTCAGGACGACGATGTCCCAGCCGACCGATTTGAACAGCGACACGATCGGCCCGTGCAGCCCCTCGCGCACGATGGCGTCGAGGCTCTGGCGGTTATAATCGATGATCCACCAGCAATTGCGCAGCCCATGTTTCCAGCCTTCGAGCAGCGCCTCGAAAATATTGCCTTCATCGAGTTCGGCATCGCCAACCAGCGCCACGAAGCGGCCGAGCGGCTGGCCCTTCAGCGCGCCTTTGGCTTCCAGATGATCCTGCATCAGGCTGCCGAAGATCGTGAAGGCGGCGCCGAGCCCGACCGAGCCCGTGGAAATATCGACCGTCTCGCCATCCTTGGTGCGCGACGGGTAGGATTGCGCGCCGCCGAAACCGCGGAAATTCTCCATCTTGGCGCGGGTCTGACGGCCCAGGAGATATTGGATCCCATGAAAGATCGGGCTGGCATGCGGCTTCACCGCGCACCGGTCCTGCGGGCGCAGCACCGAGAAATAAAGCGCGGTCATGATCGTCGCCAGCGAGGCGGACGAGGCCTGATGGCCGCCGACTTTCATGCCGTCGAGATTGGGCCGGACATGATTGGCGTTGTGGATCATCCAGGTCGCCAGCCAGACCACCTTACGCTCCAGCAGTGACAGCGCTTTCAGCTCATCCATGGGCGGCCTCGGCAATCGGCGGCAGCCAGCCCATCGTTTCGCGCCAATCGGCAGGCAGATCCTTGAACCGGGTGATACTCAGCTTGGAGATATCGGCGAAGGAGCATTTGCGGTCGACCACCAGATCGTGAATCGCATGGCCGGTGGCCGGCGACAGACCGAATCCGACGCCCGACATGGTACAGACCACGACATTATCCGGCTGGTTCAGCCGATCGATCACCGGGCGGCCGTCCGGCGTGTTCTCGATAATGCCCGACCAGCTCCGAATGACCCGCGCATGCGCCGCCTTGGGGAACAGCTCGGCCAAGCGCTTCGCCAGATTGCGCAGGAGCGGCGTCGACGGCCGGGCGATTGTCGTGCCGTCATTCTCCTCCAGCCATTCATGCGGGCCCCCGCCATAGGCAAGATTGCCGCGCAGCGTCTGGCGCCCATAGAGCCCGTTGCCATCGACGCCGCCATGCTTCATCAGCGGCAGCGGTTCGGTCACGATCATCTCGGCGCGCGCCGCGGTCAGCGGCAGTTCAACACCGAGCTGCCGCAGCAGCACGCCGCTTTGCGGTCCCGCGGCCACGACCAGATGATCCAGCCCGAAATCACCCTTGGTGGTCAGGACTTCGGTCACACGCCCACCGGCTGTTTTGAACCCGGTCACCGCGGCATGCTGCAACACCCGTCCGCCATGATCCTGCAAAGCCCAGCTATAGGCCTGCACCGTGCGCTGCGGATTGGCATGGCCGCCGAACTGGAAATAGATCGCACCCAGCGCCGTGTCGCCGACATAGGGCACCAGTTCGCGTAATTGCTTGCCGTCGAGTTCGCTCGACTCGTAGCCCATCGCGCGGGTGATCGCGCCCATCTTGGCATAGCGTTTCTGTTGCTGCTCGGTCAGATTGACGATGATCCGCTGACGTTGATACTCGGTCGGATAGCCCAGCAACTCGTCCATCTGCGGCCAGAGACGCTGTTCTTCATGAAAGAGCGGGCTCTGATAATGGGTCGCCCCGCCGCCATTGCGGCCTGACGCTTCCCAGCCGACGATCCCTTTATCCAGCACCAGCACGTCATATCCCGACCGCGCCAGCCACCAGCCGGCGCTAAGCCCGGATACACCGCCGCCGACAATGACGACCGAAGCGCCTGATTTGGATGTCATTTCAGTTTCCCGATCCGGACTCAAAGGTGCAGGCTGTCGCCGTCATCGTCTTCGTCATGCTGCGCTTCGCGCTCGGTACCGATATCGGCATAGGGCGTCCATTGCCCCTTGATGCCGAACCAGACATCCCAGCCCGCCGCCATCGCATTCGTCTCGTCATCTGCCGCGAGGACGCTCAAGGGCAGCGGCCGCACCGGGGCGCGATAGCCCGCAAGCGGCACCGCCGCGACCGGCGTTTCGGACTCGATCGCCAGCATCAAGGCAACCTGCTCGCGGCAGCGACGCCCTTGGCACGGCCCCATGGTGACGCGGGTCAGGCGCTTGAACTGATCGTGATTGAGCGGTCCGTCTTTCAGCAAGGTCCCGGCATTGCGGCGCGCGATCTTGTTGGAGGTACAGCCGAGATAGCGCGGCGGTTTCACGCCCACCAGCTCCTCGCGGGTGACTTCCTCGCAGAGACAGGCCAGCACCGAGGACGATCCGGTCTTGACCAGCGCCTGCATCCAATCGAGACGGTAGGCGTAGGCATCGCCCTGCGGCGCGACGCTCACCGTTTCGATGGCCGGCTCACCGGCGATCCAGCGCGCCGCCGCCTGAGCCGCGGCGCGCCCTTCCGCGGCCCCGGCATGGGTCAGGCCGGCACAGTCGCCCACGGGAAACACACCGTCGACGGCCTGTCCTGAGGCATCAAGTACCGGCACATGTCCGCCCAGCGCACCCGAGGGCACGATGCGACAGCCCAGCACGTCGGCAAGCTCGATATTCGGCACCAGCCCGATTGCGAGGCAGATCGTGTCGCAGTCGATCACGCGCTGGGTGCCGTCGGCGAGATCGACCAGCACCGCACCGGAAACGCCCTCGACATTGGTCTTGGCTTCCAGAATCACCTGCCCGGTCAGAATCTCGACGCCACGCGCGACCAAGGCATCGACCGGTGCTTGCGGTGTGTCCCGGACTTCGACCAGGGCCGCCACCTCCAGCCCATGATCGAGCGCCAGCGTCGCGGTCGCTACGGCGGGATCGCCCGAGCCCAGTATCACCAAGCGCTTGCCAGTAAATTCGTTATAGCGTTCGACCAGCGCCTGAAACGCGTTGGCCCCCATCACGCCGGGCTGCTCAATCCCGGCGAAGGACAGCACGAGATCGCGCGCGCCGGTCGCCAGCACCAGCGCGTCGAACCGGCAGAGCCAGGATTTTTCCTCATCGGCAAGGCCGACAACCCGGCCCGGCAGCGACTGCACGCCGGGTCCATTCACAAAGGCGCCCCAGACATAGGTGCCGAGTAGCACCTCGACGCCCAGCTCAAACGCTTCTTCGAGCGCCGGGCTGGCGATCAGCATCTGCTCGACCATCCGGTCCTTGTTCTGGACGGCGCCGCTCATGCGCTGCCCATAGAAGAGCGGCACATCCAGTCCCATCAGCGCGCCGGAGGTCGGGTTTTCATCGACCAACGTGACTTGCAACCCGGCGCGGGCGCCCTCGATTGCGGAGGCGAGGCCGACCGGCCCGGCGCCGATCACCAACAGCTGCGCATGCTGGGTGATCTCGGGATATTTGCCGGCGATGGATTTCCGGTCGATCATGTCAAATCGCCTCCAGGGCCTGCGCCAGATCGGCGATCAGATCCTCTGGGTGCTCGATCCCGACCGAGATGCGCAGCGACGAATCATCGATCCCGACCAACAGGCGCCGCTCGCGCGGCACGGCATAATGGGTGGTCGTCGCCGAGTGGCAGATCAGCGTCTCGGTGCCGCCCAAACTGACCGCCATGCGGATCACCTGCAACCGGTCCAGCATGCGGAATGCTTCCGGCTCGCCGCCTTTGATGCGGAATGAGAAGGTCGAGCCGGCACCGCGGCATTGCCGCTCGAACACCGCACGCGCCGCCGAACCGGCCTCATGGAAACCCACATAATTCACGTTGGCGATTTTGGGATGGGAGCGGAGGAACTCCGCGACATCGCGGGCATTGGCGCCTGCCCTCTGCGTCCGGAGCGGCATGGTCTCGAACGAGCGCAGCAGCATCCAGCCGGTATGCGGATCCATATGGCTGCCCATCAGTGTCCGAAGCTGCTTCAGCCGCCCGATCAATTGCGCATTGCCGCTGACGCCGCCACCCAGCAGATCGCTATGGCCACCGGCATATTTGGTGAGCGAGGTCATGGTGAGGTCAGCGCCGTGCTTCAGCGGCGTCTGCAAAAATGGCCCGAGGAAGGTGTTATCGACCACGATCGGCGGCCGCGTACCCTGACGCTGGGCGATTTCGCCGACGATTTCGGTGACCAGGGCGATATCGGCGATGCCGCTGGTCGGATTGGCGGGGGTCTCGACCAGCACCAAGCCGACCGGTCCGATCGCGAGTGCCGCTTCGGCCCCAGCCCGAATCGACTGGGCATCGAGGCCATTCTCGATGCTGACCGGCGTGATGCCAAATTGGCTCAGATGGTTATGCACCAGCGCATCGGTGCCGCCATAGATCGGCCGCGTATGGAGCAGCGTCTGGCCTGGCCGCAAGAATGTCTGCATGACGCAGGTGATCGCCGCCATGCCGCAATTGAAGACGGCCGAGGCCTCCGCCTGATCCAGCAGCGCCAGACGATCTTCCAGCATCGCCATGTTGGGGTGGTCGAGGCGGGAATAGATGAAATCGGGCCGTTCGCCGGCCTGCGGCGGCTCGGGCGCAAAAAAGATCTCGTGAACCTTCTTGGCGTGCGCCGCGGTCGGATAGACAAAGGTCGAGGTCAGAAAGATCGGCGGCTTGACCGCGCCGCGATGGGCATGGGGGTCATAGCCGGCGCTGACAGCCAGCGTTTCGGGATGCAGCGTTTTCGGATCACCCTTTGCCATCATGCGACCTGCAATATGATCGGTGATAAAGGCTTGGAGCAGCAGGCGAGTATTTCGCCGTCCGCGATTTCCTCGTCGGAAATCCCGCCTTGATGATTCATCTCGATCTCTCCCGAAATCTTGCGGACCCGGCACGAGCCGCAAATCCCCTGTTCGCAGGCAAACGGAATCGCCATTTTGTGGCGCTTGGCGACGGATAGCAGGCTCTCGCCCTGCTGCGCTGTGGTGATGAGGCCCGATGGCTCAAACCGGATCTCGAAGCCATCTGTCGTGTCGCCGGTGGGTGCCGACGGCGTCTCCGGCGTGGCAAACGATTCCTCGTGATACTGCTCGGGCGATCCACCGGCGGCGAGAAAGGCCGTTTTGGTCAGCGCCATAAAGCCGGCGGGACCGCAGCAAAACACCTCACAATTACCGAGATCGGGTGCCAGAGTTCGCATGGCGCGCGAGTCCGGCCTGCCCTGTCCCTCGGTGATCCGCCAATCGACCTGCCAGCCGCCCAGATCGGCCGCGATCTGATTAATCTCGTCGCGGAACAGCAAATCCGCTTGCTGCCGGGCAAAATGGATGTAACGGACCGGGACCCGAATCCGTAAATCATGCAGCCAGCGCGCCATCGACGCCATCGGCGTCGCGCCGCTGCCCGCCGAAATCAGCGCGAGCTTTCGCTCGGGCGGCGCCTCCAGTGCGAACCGCCCGGCCGGCGCGAGCGCGGTGAGCCGCATGCCGATGCGGAACGACTCGTGCAGCCACGCTGTGCCGCCGCTGCCCGGCTGCTTCTTAATGGTGAGGCAGATCCGAAATGGCCGGGTCGGCGGCGACGCGATGGTAAAGCAGCGCCAGCCTCGCCCCAGCTCCAGCGTCACAAACTGCCCCGGCGCGAAGTCAAAGCGCGCGCCGGATGCGGCGGCAAACCAGAATGTCCTGACATCGGGCGCGTCGTCGCTGATATCGACGCAAATCAGCGCGTCCTGTCCGCCTTGCCATATGTCGGAACTGGCGCCCATGGCTAACGCGCGGCCTCGATATAGCGAGAGGCGGCGTCGCAGTACCAATCAACAAAGCGCAGTACCAGCGATTCCGCCTCGACGCTGTACGGACCCGGCGTATAGCCCGCCGAATGGACGCCGCGCTGATTATTCTCGACGAGGTCGCGATCCTGGAAATTCGTCTGATTCCAGACATGGGCTAGCTGTTCCGGGTCGTAATCGACGCCCTCGACCGCGTCCTTATGGACCAGCCATTTTGCCTGGACCAGAGTCTCCTCGGGCCCAAGCGGCCACGCGGTGAACATGAAGAGATGATCGCCGAACGCATGCGAGAAGCTTTGCGGCTCTAGCGCCCAGCGCATCGACCCGACATCGCCGCCATCGATAGCGATCATCGGCGTTTTCACCAGGGGCTTGCCGTCCATCGACATGGTCACATTGCCGGCCGTCAACGGGAAACGGATCGCCTGCCACCAATCGCCCTCCACGGGCCCGACCGGAAGGCCGCCCGCTTCCATGCGCGCATTGAAGCGATCAACATAGCCGGCCGCATCCGCCGCGAAATGCGCCGTGGCATCGAGCGGGAAGGTGATCGCCAGCTCCGGGTGCTTGGCCTGACAATGGTAGCATTCCCGGGCATTTTCCATGACCAGCTTCCAATTGCCCTTTTCGATCAGCGTGGCGCTGACCGCGATCTTGGCATTGAGGAGATCATGCGGCGCCAGGAGCGGCGTCACGCGGTCGCGGAATTCCTCGAAGGGCGGCGGCGTGTCGGCGAGACAAATATAGATCGAACCGGCGACTGTCTCGACATGGATCGGCTTCAGGCTATGCGCCGCCGGGTCGAAATCCGCCTGCATCCGGCCGGCATAGACCAGCTTGCCGGAGAGATCATAGGTCCATTGATGATAAGGACAGACGAGACGGGCGGTTTTGCCGTGGCCGGTCTCGCAAATTTGCGCGCCGCGATGCCGGCAGGAATTATGGAATCCGCGCAGCACACCGGTACGATCGCGGACGATGATCACAGGCGACTTGCCGATCGTCAGGCCTAGATAATTGCCCGGATCCGGTAACTCCACGTCAAATCCGACCATCAGCCAGAATTGATGGAATATTGCCGTCATATCGAAGTCGTATATAGCGGGATCGTTATACAAAGCCGCCGGCAGAGCGTGGCCTGGACGCCGCTGATTGAGCAGAGATTTGATCCGATCAAAATCGAACATTCGAATGCCCTTGTCACTATTTAGTGCGAAGTCTTAGAAATCGCAGAAATGTCCAGAAGTTATCCGGCGTGCGTCGGTGTCTTAAGATCCTCGCATACGATGTATCCAATGCGGCAATATTAAAATCTCATGAGGCCATCTAGTTTTGATCGTTGATCGCCGCATGACCAAATTGGATGGTCGATGCCGGAAATCGACCGCGCGCCTTGGCGGCAGCCGCCGGTTGCGAACCATCCGTTAGCAACCCACCCGTAATGTTCGATTCATGAGGCAGTGAAGGGAATGGGATCATGAACGGGACGGAGCATGCAGCTCAAGGCCGCGACTCATGGTAAAGTTCGACCGGCGATGGCTGCCCCTGAACGCGCTCAGGGCTTTCGAGGCGGTCGGGCGTCATTTGAGCTTCACCGGCGCCGCCGCGGTGCTCAACGTCTCGCAAGGTGCGATCAGCCGGCACGTGATCAATCTGGAAAAGCTGCTCGGCCATGCTTTGTTTGAGCGTCGGCCGCAGGCGCTGGTGCTCACCAAAGCCGGCGCCGCACTGCTGCCGATCGTCAGCGCCTCGTTCAACCGGATGGAGCAGGCGCTGAATGACATTGTGCGCGACGGCGGCGGTCGAAAGACGCTGCGGCTGCAATTGCCGCCCTCCTTCGCGCAGAAGCTGGCTTTGCCGATTCTCCAAGGCTTCCGGAAAGATTTTCCGGATATCTTCGTTGATTTCTCCAGCCTCGGCTTCACCGGCCTGCCGCGGACCGATTCCGACATTGCGGTCATCTATGACAAGCCCAAAGTCGGTGACGCGATCACCGATTTGCTGTGGATGAACCGGGTCGCGCCGACCTGTAGCCCGGAGCTGGCCCGGCAGCATCAGGGCAAGAGCTTGGGCGAATTTCTGGCCGCCAACGAATTGCTGCATGTGAAGCTGGAAGGCCAGCCGCCGGGGATCCTGTGGGAAGGGTTTTCCTGGCATTACCAGCTCGGCCTCAATACCGATCGCGGGATGGCCTTCGATACCGCCATTCTGACTGCGCAATATGCCCAGTGCGGCGAAGGGGTGGCGCTGCTCGATATCGATCTCTTCGCCGATGATATCGCGGCCGGCCGTCTGGTGACGCCATTCGATGCGACCTTTGAAGACGGCTATGGCTATTACCTCAATCTCCAGCTCGAGGATCTGGCGGATCCGGTGATCTCGGTGTTCCGCTCCTGGATGATCCGCCATTTCGGCAGCCATCAGCGGCTGCTGGCGCGCGCACCCGCGGCGGCGCTCGGCGTGTCCCCGGAAAGTACCGACGACGATGGGGTGCAATGTTCGGATTGAGGATGCGGAGCGGCCGCGAGCTCCATCAAGCGGTACCGAAACTGTGCGGCGATCTGGCGTGCGGGACGATCAGCCGCCGCGATTTTCTCCAAACCTTGTCCTGGCTCGGGGTGTCGGCCGGCAGCGCTGCGCGGTGTGCGGCCGGCCTGCTCGGAACCAGAGTGATGACCGCGCGCGCCGATGAGCTACCCCGCTCCGGCGGTTCGCTGCGGTTCGCCTGTCAGATCCTGGAGATGACCGACCCCGCCACATCCAGCTGGGTCGAGGCGTCGGTGGTGTTTCGTAATGCGCTCGAATATCTGACGCTCGTTGATGCCGATAATGTGACGCATCCCTATCTCGCCGAAAGCTGGACGCCCTCGGACGATCTCAAGAGCTGGGATTTCACGCTGCGCCCTGGCGTCACCTGGTCGAATGGCGATGATTTCACCGCCGAGGACGTCGCCTTCACGATCAATCGCTGGATCGCGCCGGACTCGAAATCCTCGAATAAGACCAGCTTTGCCGCGGTCAACAAGGTCGAGATCGTCGGACCCTTGGCGATCCGGCTGCATCTCGACCGCGCGATCCTGGCGATTCCGGAGATGCTCTACGCTTCGAACTGCCCGATCCTGCATCGCAAATTTGACGAGATGGGTGCTGACTGGCCCGCCAATCCGATTGGCACCGGCCCCTATGAACTCACCGATTTCGATATTGGCCAGCAGGCGGTCTTCCATCGGCGCGCGCAGTACTGGGGCGAGGCGCCCTATCTCGACGAGATCCGCTTTATCGATATGGGGACCAGTACCACGGCTCAGCTGGCGGCCCTCGCTGCCGGTCAGGTCGATGTGCTGTACCGGATCGGCGTCTCCGATCTCGAACTGGTGAAACGCCTGCCGAATGTCCAGCTTCTGACCGGTCAGGCCGCGCAGACGGCCGTGATGCGGATGCAAATCGATCAGAAGCCGTTCGACGATATAAGGGTGCGCAAGGCCGTTCTGCTGTCGGCCGACCACCATCAAATGCTGAAACTGGGCTATCGCGGCCATGGCACGCTCGCGGGCGATTATCATGTGGCACCGGTACAGCCGGATTATTTCCCGCTGCCCGCCCTGGAGCGCAATGTTGCCCAGGCCAAGGCGCTGCTCGCCGATGCGGGCTACCCGAACGGCATCGATCTGACCTTGGTCGTCGGCAACACCCAGGGCGTCTGGGAGCAGAATGTCGCGCAGATCCTGCAGCAGAACTGCGCCGAAGCGGAGATCCGCATCCAGATCAATGTCGTCCCGGCAACCGAATATTGGCCGGTCTGGAACAAGGTGCCGTTTGGCCTGACCTACTGGGCGCATCGGCCGCTGGCGGTGCAGACGCTGGATCTTGCCTATCGCAGCGGCGCCGCCTGGAACGAGACCCATCTGGCCGACCCCGAGTTCGATAAGGCGCTCGACGCGGCGATGGCGATCATCGACGTGAAGCAGCGCAGCGCGGCCATGGCATCGGTCGAACGGATCCTGCAAGATCGCGCCGTGATCGTGCAGCCCTTCTGGCTCGATAAATTCACCGCGATCTCGCCGAAGCTGCATGGCTATCAGCAGCACCCGTCGGATTATTTCAATCTTTACAAGGCGTGGCTCTCGGCATGACGCTTCGCTTGCTGGGCCGCCTTGCCGAGATCGTCCTGACCATGCTGGCCGTGTCGTTCCTGGTCTATCTGGTGCTGGAAGCCAATGTGTCCGATGTCGCCATCAAGGTGCTCGGGCAATTTTCGAGCACGGCGCAGCGGACCCAATGGCTGCACCAGCATCGCTATGATGATCCGTTCCTGTGGCGCTATCTGCGCTGGCTCGGCCGCTTTGTCACGGGCGATTGGGGTGTGTCGACCCATTACAAGGTCCCGGTCTGGCGCCTGCTGCCGCTCCGCCTGTTCCATACCGGGATTCTCGCCGGTGCCACATTGGCGGTGATGATCCCGGTCAGCTTCCTATTGGGCGTGCTGGCCGGCATGCGCAAAGGATCGCTGCTCGACCGGTCGATTTCAGTGTTTTCGATCGTCACCACCTCGATCCCGGAATTTGCCAGCGCCGTGTTCCTGGCGGCAATTTTCGTGTTTTGGCTCGGCATTCTCCCGGGCGCCAGTTCGATGAGTTCAGGCTTTGCCTGGGATCAGCTGGTGCTGCCGACGCTGGTGCTGGCGCTTTATGCCACCGGCTATCTCGCCCGGATCACCCGTGCATCGATGGCCGAGACCATGGAGGCGCCCTATATCCGCGCGGCGATGATGCGTGGCGTGCCGCCGGCCCGACTGGTGCTGCGCCATGCGCTGCGGAATGCGCTCGTGGCCCCTGTGACCGTGATCATGCTGCAAATTCCGTGGCTCTTGTCGGGCGTGATCGTGGTCGAAGTGTTCTTCGCCTATAGCGGCTTCGGCTCACTGCTCTATGAGGCGGGCCTGAACAGCGATATCGCGGTCATCGAATCCTGCGCCATGATCAGCGTCGTGGTCGTGCTGGCGACGCAGAGCCTGTCGGATGCGACCCGCTCGGGACTGCTGGACGTTCTGCTGGAGTCCTGCCCAACCCGGTTCTTCGGCGCTAACCCGTCGGCCATGACCGACGGCACCGAGGTCGATCCTGGCCCGCGCCAGATGTATGAAAAGTTCGGCTTGACCGAGGCGCAAATCGAGATGGTCCGCCATGCCATTCCGAAGCGGCAATATCTCTTTTCGTCGCCGGAT
>Ga0116226_10001223_pt1 | contig 22213 bp, 22 predicted proteins | sample S1TSphfallax_FD_89692 | JGI IMG/M metagenome (GOLD analysis project Ga0116226, IMG submission 89692) | Host-associated microbial communities from peat moss isolated from Minnesota, USA - S1T2_Fa - Sphagnum fallax MG | ecosystem: Host-associated > Plants > Peat moss > Unclassified | place: USA... | reverse complement strand
CCTCCGACTTTTTCTGTCGCGCACAAATAGAATCCACAGAAAAAATTGCAATAAAAATAATCAACGGTATTGCATAGAAATCGGCGGTATTGTGAGCATCGGCAATGATACTGATTGCATATGGTGAAATTCCACCTCCAATGACTGACATCATGATGATGGAACTGCCTTTCTTTGTTTTTCCTCCTAAACCTATGATCCCAAGGCTAAATATTGTCGGAAAAATGATGGACATGAAAAAGAAAATTGCCACCAGTGAGCAAATGGATATCGTGCCTAGATTGGAGACGACCATTACCGATAGAACAATATTTGTCAGGGCGTAACAGCCCTACGGTCTCACCGCCTCAATGTAGCGGGGAACCGGGCAGCATGCAAACAACAACGGCTGACCGAATCTCGCCGCCAGTCCCAAAGCAGGCGCAGGCCCAATAAAGCCCGGCACCCGACTACACTTTATTACAAATTAGTTTAATTCCAGTTCGCCATCTCAAGCGCGTTCTTCAAAAATTCATTCTGCGTCTTCCGCAAATCATAAACACACTGCCCATAAATTGCGGGAAACATTGACCCATCATGTTTGCTCTTCCATTTAGCCCCAGCGTTGCGCTGCAAATCGCAATATTTCACCGATTGATCCTGCATGGTCATGTAATCATCAAGCAACTTGATATGCACATTTCCCGATGGAATTGTTGCTCGAAGTTTTTTGTATAAATACCTGCTATTCTCAGCCAGATCATTACTCAACCCAGAATAGCATTCGGCATCTGAAAATCCGCCGCCTAAATGCTTAAGGCATTCTGGATCAGTTCTCGCCAATACGCCGCAAGACCATATAAAAAATGTAGCCGTAAAAAAGAGGCGCAAACTAATGGGAAGCATCGTAGACTCCAGATACAAACAGGCGCGCTTCCGCAAAACGCCGATGCATAACTCCCTTATTGTGTCTGACGCGATATGTTGAGATGTAATCCAAAATATCGCCATGAATATGATCCCCAGTATTCAATTTTTTACAAATATCCCTTGCCCCATCTCCCGCCCCGCAATTGTATATTATGCTACATAATGCATCGTACTCAAACTGGAAAAGTGGAACCATTAGACTTTGATTGATTTTTCTCTCAACCTCATCAATGGCAATATTTTTAAACTTCCTTGCACGCTCAAGCGTAATTGTGTCACCAATCTTGATATCATCGGATGGAAGGATTCTGTGTCCACAGCCTACGGTGGGAATTCCAACGTTGTCGAGATATGCAGTCAAAATAAATCCCTCTACAACGTCATGCCCAGCATATCTCCCATTTAATGTACCTGACTCCCAGACCGCGATAAAGGACACACCATCATCGGAAATTTTCCATGGCTTACAATAGCGCGTCGTATAAACATCAACACTAGAGTTCGGATCGTTATTCGTTACACATTCATGTAGAGCGCCTGTCATATCATTTGGTCCAGTATGTCATTTCAGTAAATGCAAAAATTGCTAAGATGATCTTTTTAAAAGATTGCACTTTCATAAAGTTTAGATTTACAGTAATGCGCTATCCAATCGGCGGCATTGGTTAGGGATAGCCGTGATCCGTCGCTGTAGTGTCTATCGAACGTGAAATAAGCTAGCTGAATAGAAGCTAAAGGCTAGGTGAATTCCGCCATTGCCGGTGCTGAGGTGAAAAGCGGGCTATTTTTATAAAAATTATCACCTGACAGATTCGGAGTGTTCATGCGAATATCAAAATAACAGATCGGTCGCCGAAAGGAGGATGGTCGAAGCTTTACGTTCGAGAGTTACAAGGCCATGGAAAATAGGACTTTACCTATTCGTCGCGCGGTATTGATAATTGACGAATGATGGCTAGACTAGCTCTATCCCGAACATATGCGCCTATCCAAATTTATTTTCGGACCGATTCCATCTCGTATGGTCAACTCTGAAAGCGTGAGTTTTTGTTACGGGTCGGCAGGGTGCGTCAAGACGCTATAGACAGATATGCTTGTCGAACGCACTGCGCCATTGACGTTCTTAACACACGTTTTTGGGAAAAAGAGCACCGCCTGGGGGAATGGCGGTAAGAAACACGGCTTCAACAGCAGCCGGCATTTGTATCGAATTCACCACCAGACCCAATGGTTTAATGAATTCGCTGGAGAGCTCTCATTTTTAAAAACATCAAAGCCAGAGTGCAAAGTGAGTCGCCGGGGGTAGATAATTCCCAATGCTTTCCGGAGACGTCTTGAAGCGCTGCAGTGTCTCCAAGATATACTTGGCTAGCAGCGGAAATAAGTCCAGAATTCTGTAGTACGTTGAATTTTTTACCGGGTGCGCTGGCATAGACGGCGCGATGGGGGCGGCCATCTTAGCGGTCGTGTCAGCTCAACAGAATGCGCAACTGCGCATCCGCCTGCTCCGCCGGGCGTCGCGCAAAGCCGCTGTTGGCGTAGCGGTGCCAGCGCCCCAGCACATGGCTGACGATCAGGCTGGCGCGCAGCGCAGGATCGTAGTCGCCGGGCAGGGTGCCGGCCGTAACGGCCAGCTTCAGGGTCTGGCGCAGCGAAGCTTCGATGCGATCCAGCATCTGGTTGATGCGCTCGGCCAGGCGCGCATGCTCGCCGACCAGCGCTTCTCCGGTCAGGACTCGCGTCATGCCTGGGTTCTTTTCGGCAAACCCCAGCAGCATCATGCCAATGGCTCGGACCTGGCGCACCCCTTCCGGTTCTTTTTGCGTGATTTGATTGATCAGGGTGAACAGCGTTTGCTCGATAAATTCGATCAGGCCTTCGTAGATCTGGGCCTTGCTGGCGAAATGCCGGTACAAGGCGGCTTCCGAGACTTCCAGTCGTGCCGCCAGCGCCGCGGTCGTGATTTTCTCGGTCTTGGGCTGTTCCAGCATGGCCGCCAGAGCCTGCAAGATCAACTGGCGTCGCTCGCCCGGTCGCGCCCGCTTGCGGGGCGCGGCGGCGGCAGTGTCGGACGCTTGGGCTAGTTTCGCTTGCCGGGAACTGGGTTGCCGCATGGATGCCGCCTCGAGCCTGAGCTGGTATGTAGCGATTTTAGCGAACGAATCCGATGGTCGACATAGTGAGGGCGTCCGCTGCCGACCATACGCTGCCCGGCGCTGTCGTCGGCGGGCGGCAGATGGCCGACCATCCAGACCGTGCGCAGCCCGAGCCGCTTGTAGCGTTTCAAATGACCGCGCGTGTCTTCCACCAGGATTGCGCTCGCAGGCTGCACGCCGGCTTGCCGCAGGACCCGGCGCAACATGGCGCGGTCCGGTTTGGCGCGCCAAGCCCGGCCATCCTGCATCTGCTCGATGGCGATCACGCGCTCGAACAGTTTACCGATACCGAGCGCGTCCAGCACCTCGCGCGCATACTGTTCCGGTCCGTTGGTCAGGATCAGCTTGCGTCCAGGCAAGGCGCGCAGCCAGGCGCTCAGGCCGCGCTCGGCACGCACCAGAGGGGCAAGATCGCCCAAGGCATGCACCTCGCGCAGAAAACCGTGCGGATCGATCGCATGATGGCGCAACAGGCCGACCAGGGTCGCGCCGTAGCGCTGCGTGTAGTCGTGTCTCAGGCGATCGGCATGGGCGCGATCGACCTGGGCCACGCGCGCGACGTAGTCGGTCATCAGGCGGTTGATGGCCGGGAAGATGGCGTGCGACGCGGCGTGCAGCGTATTGTCGAGATCGAACAGCCAGACCGGCGTGCCGACCGCGGCGCGCGTGCGGCGGGAAGCGGCGCGGGCAGTTCGCATGATGGCAGTGGGCGCGTGCCTGGGCACGCGCCACCCAGCTCAGTGGGAGCGGATCATGGTACCGAACGGCTGTTCGGTCAGGATTTCCAGCAGCACCGAGTGTTCGATCCGGCCGTCGACGATGTGGACCGAGCGCACGCCGCTCTTGGCCGCGTCGAGCGCGGACGAAATCTTGGGCAGCATGCCGCCGGAGATAGTGCCGTCGGCAAACAGGGCATCGATTTCGCGCGCGGACAGATCGGTCAGCAAGTTACCTTGCTTGTCGAGCACGCCGGGAATGTTGGTCATCATGACCAGCTTTTCGGCGTTCAGGACCACGGCCAGCTTGCCCGCGACCAGATCGGCGTTGATGTTGAACGAGACGCCGTCTTCGTCGAAACCGATAGGCGAGATCACCGGAATAAAGGCGTCGTCCTGCAGCGCCTTGACCACCGCCGGGTTGATCGCTTCGACTTCGCCGACCTGGCCGATATCGAGGAATTCACCCGGGTTGTCGCGATCCGGCATCAGCAGCTTGCGCGCATGGATCAGCCCGCCATCCTTGCCGGTCAGTCCGACAGCCTGGCCGCCGAAATGATTGATCAGCATCACGATGTCCTGCTGGACTTCGCCGCCGAGCACCCACTCGACCACTTCCATGGTTTCTTCGTCGGTCACGCGCATGCCTTGCACGAAGACCCCTTGCTTGCCGATTTTCTTCAGTGCATGGTCGATCTGCGGGCCGCCGCCGTGCACGATAACCGGGTTGATACCGACCAGCTTCAGCAAGACGACATCGCGCGCGAAGCCCTGCTTGAGCCGCTCGTCGGTCATTGCGTTGCCGCCGTATTTGATCACCACGGTCTTACCGTGGTACTGGCGGATATACGGCAGGGCCTCGGCCAGGATTTCGGCTTTCAGGGCGGGGGCGATCTGCGAAATATCTGGGAAATCGGACATGGCGGCAGGCGGGAGCAAAGAGGGACGAAAAAGGGGCTTAAAGCTCGCAGGGCGAGCTGCCGAAATTGTACAGGACTCAGCGGCAGTCCCAGGGATTTCTTGGGCCCGTGCCGCGCTCGCGCAACGCCGCCGGTGAGCCTGCCGCGGCGTCGGAACGGTTGCCGTCGGTCAGCAGGCCCAGTAAAGTGGCTGCTTCGCGCGCCGCTGGGCGCGCCCTAGTGACGACGCCGGCCCAGCCCGCGCCGCCGGACACCGAGACCATGAGCGATCAGCAGACGCAACCAGCGGCACCGCCTGCGGCATTGGACCCAAGCCAATACCAGACGCTGCGCACCCAGTTGATCCGTTTCGCGCGCATCCATCTGCGCCAGGAGGCGGCGGTCGAGGACGTGGTGCAGGACACCTTGATCGCACTGATCGAACACCCGGAGCGCTTTGCCGGCCAGTCCTCGCTCAAGACCTACGCGATCGGCATTCTGAAGCACAAGATCGTCGACGTACTGCGGCGCGGCCAGCGCGAGGTTGCGCTGCACGGCGATGACGATGACAACCCCGCCGCCGACCTGGCCGCGCTGGATGCGCTATTCGACGAAACCGGTCATTTTCGCGAGCGGCCGAGTGACTGGGGCAACCCGGATGCCAGCTTCGAGCGCAAGCAGTTCTTCGAGATTCTCGAGTTGTGTGTCGAGCGTTTGCCCGCAAAAATTGCGCAAATTTTCATGATGCGGGAATGGTTGGAACTGGAGACGGAAGAAATCTGTCAGGAACTGGGCATTACCGCGACCAATGCATGGGTGATGCTGTATCGGGCGCGCATGCGCTTACGAGAATGCCTGCAATTGAATTGGTTCGGCGTGACGCCGAACCCGAAGGCGTAACGCAGCTTGGGATTGGGCCCGCACACTGCGGCCAGACGCTTAGGGCGAGGTAGAGATGAAATTCCGACTGGCGTGCCGCGAGGCACACAGATTGTCGATCGAAGGCATGGACCGGCGCTTGTCACTGGGCGAACGTTTGCGTTTGCGCGCACATTTGCTCGCGTGCGATGCCTGCACGACGGTCAGTGCGCAAATGCGCCTGCTACGTGGCGCGATGCAGCGCCTGGGACAGGACTCCGAACCCTGACATGGGGGGTGGCCATGGCCTGCCACGGCTCGCCATGGTTTGCCACGGCTCGCAAGGGTTTGCTCGAGCCACACCATGATCCGGTTACCGGCGCGACAGATTGCCGCGTGGCGCCGGCGCCCGGCTCAAGCGGTCTGAGCGTATCGGGCGCGTAGATCAGCACGGGGGCGGCTGCCCCGCCCAGTGACGTGCCCTGGGCCGTTGACGCAGGGCGTCATCTGCGCCGGACCACGCTCGCACCGCGACCACCGATTTGCTCAACACGCTACACTGCGCGCATGACTCCCCTGACTCAAACCGGCCGCCTGCATCTGGACCAGCTGTTCTGGCTGCGTTGCCTGGCGATCGCCGGCCAGTTCGTCACGATTGCCGTGGTGCAGGCATTTTTGCATGTGCATTTGCCGCTGACCCCCATGTTGGCGGTGATCGGGCTGGAAATCGCATTCAACGCCTGGACTTGGCGCCGGGTCTCGCAACGGGGCCGGCGCGAAACCGACGGCGAACTGTTCGGGCAACTGTTTGTCGACCTGCTGGCGCTGTCGGCCCTGCTGTTTTTGTCGGGCGGCACCACCAATCCCTTCGTTTCCCTGTACTTGCCGTCGCTCGCCATTGCCGCTGCGGTGCTGCCGCTGCGTTTGGCATTGTGGCTGGCCTTGTTTGCGGTGATCTGTTACCTGTTGCTGGGCGTCTATGCCTGGCCCTTGCGCATGGATGATCCCAAGCGCCTGTTCGACGATTTCCAGATGGGACTGTGGGTCGACTTTATGGTCAGCGTCGGCTTGATCGCCTGGTTTGTGTCGCGCATGTCGCAAGCCCTGCGCATGCGCGACGCCGCGCTCGCCGACGCGCATCAACGCCTGCTGCGCGACGAGCGGGTGGTGGCGCTGGGCGCACAGGCGGCCAGCGTGGCTCACGAAATCGGCACGCCGCTGGCATCGGTGTTGCTGTTGAGCGAGGAATTGCGCTTGGCGGCGCTGGATAACCCCCATCTGGCGCCCTTCGGCCCGGATTTGCAGTTGCTGGAGCAGCAAGTCGGCTTGTGCCAGTCGGCACTGGCGCGGCTGCGCGTGCGCGCCGAAACCGGCAGCCGGCAAAGCGTCGACGTCTGGCTGCCCGGTTTTGTCGAGCAATGGCGTGTGCGCCATCCGCACGTGAGCATGGAGATTGTCGGCCTGATGCCGAGCCGCGCAGTGCTGGGCGATACCGTGGCGGCTGGGCAGATTTTGACCATCCTGCTGGACAACGCGGCACGCGCCAGCCGCGATTTCGTTACGCTGGAAGCCCGCGTGACGAAGACCGCGGCGGGCGATCTCAGCACGGCCGGCGCAGGAGAAAACATCGAATTCCTGGTGTGCGACCGGGGTCCGGGCGTGCCGGATGCGCTGCGCGATGCCCTGGGTCTGGTGCCGGTCGAGAGCACGCAAGGCGGGCAGGGCGTAGGCTTGTATCTGGCCTATGCCACGGCGGCGCAACTGGCGGGATCGATCGCGTTGCGGGACGCGCCGGAACGTGGCACGCTGGCCATATTGAGCTTGCCTAATCAGGCCGACGCCGCCTGACGGAACACAGCGATGACACACCGCCATCCAACACGGCAACCTTGCACGCAGCCGCATCATGCGACCGGCGACAGCAGACTGAACTTTTACCGATAACGAAAGCTATGAATTTTCTGGTCATCGACGACGACGAAGTATTCGCGGGTATTCTCGCACGCGGTTTGGTGCGACGCGGCTACACCGTGCATCAGGCGCATACGGCGGAGGCCGCGCTGAAACTGGCCGATGCGCTGCCGTTCAGCCAGATCACGGTCGATCTGCACTTGGGCAATGATTCCGGCCTGTCGCTGATCGCGCCGCTGCGCGACCAGCATCCGGATGCCCGCATTCTGGTTCTGACCGGTTATGCCAGCATCGCCACCGCGGTGCAGGCGGTCAAGGAAGGGGCCGACAACTACCTGGCCAAGCCGGCCACGGTGGAAACCATCTTGTCAGCGTTGGCGCGGGACGCCAGTGAAGTGCAGGCGGAAGAGGCGCTGGAAAACCCGGCGACCCTGTCGGTGGCGCGGCTGGAGTGGGAGCATATCCAGCGCGTGCTGTCCGAAAACGACGGTAATGTGTCGGCCACGGCGCGCGCGCTCAATATGCATCGCCGCACGCTGCAGCGCAAACTGGCCAAGCGTCCGGTCAAGCAATAACGAGCGCTAGCTGCTAGCCGGGCGACGTGGATATCGTGGCCCCGCGCCCGCCGTTACGTTACAGCACGTAGCGTGATAAATCCTCGTTCTGTGCCACTTCGCCCAGTGCCTGATTGACATACTCGGCACTGATCTCAAGAGGTTCTGCGGCATGATTGCCGGCCGCGAACGAGACATCCTCCAGCAGTTTTTCGATCACCGTATACAGGCGGCGGGCGCCGATATTTTCGGTCTTCTCGTTTACCGTGTACGCAATTTCTGCCATGCGCCGTATCCCTGGCGCGGTGAAATCCAGCGTGACCCCTTCGGTCGCCAGCAGGGCCTGGTATTGTTTGACCAGACTGGCGTCGGTGCCGACCAGAATCGCTTCGAAGTCTTCCACCGAGAGTGAATCGAGTTCGACGCGGATCGGAAAACGCCCCTGCAGTTCCGGGATCAGATCGCTGGGTTTGGCCAGATGGAAGGCGCCGCTGGCGATAAACAGGATGTGGTCGGTGCGGATCATGCCAAACTTGGTGCTGACCGTGGTGCCTTCGACCAGTGGCAGCAAATCGCGCTGCACGCCCTGGCGCGATACCTCGCCGCCCCCGCCAACATCACTGCGCGCGGCGATTTTGTCGATCTCGTCGAGAAACACGATACCGTTTTGCTCGACATTCTGGATCGCCAGTGTCTTGACCTCGTCGTCATTGAGCAGCTTGCCGGCTTCTTCGTCGACCAGCAGCTTGAGCGCTTCTTTGATCTTCAGCTTGCGCTGCACTTTCTTCTGGTGGCCGAGATTGGCGAACACGCTGCGGATCTGCTCGGTCATGTCCTCCATGCCCGGGGGGCCCATGATTTCCATCGAGGGCGTGGGGGCGTCCAGATCCAGTTCGATGTCCTTGTCGTCGAGCTGACCTTCGCGCAGGCGTTTGCGAAAGACCTGGCGCGTGGCGTTTTCGCTATCGCTGCCGGTACCACTACCATGGCCGCCTTCCAGACTGCGCGCACTCGGCAACAGGATATCGAGGATGCGGTCTTCGGCCAGATCGACGGCGCGGCTTTTCACCTTGCGCATCTCGCTCTCGCGGGTTTGCTTGATGGCGATCTCGGCCAGATCACGAATGATGCTGTCGACGTCACGGCCGACATAGCCGACTTCGGTAAACTTGGTCGCTTCGATCTTGATGAACGGCGCGTCCGCGAGCTTGGCCAGACGCCGGGCGATTTCGGTTTTGCCGACTCCGGTCGGCCCTATCATCAGGATGTTTTTCGGGGTGATCTCGTGGCGCAGCGGTTCCGCGACCTGCTGCCGCCGCCAACGGTTGCGCAAGGCCACGGCCACCGCGCGCTTGGCCTTGTTCTGGCCGATGATGTGCTTGTCGAGTTCCGAGACGATCTCGGCGGGATTCATGATGCTCATGGGACTATCCTTGTACGGCGGCGACGCGGTGCGGCAGCGCGCGCGTTTATTCGATGGTTTCGATCACGCGGTTGTGATTGGTATAAATACACATGTCGGCGGCGATGGTCAGGGCTTTCTCGACGATATCGCGTGCGCCCAAATCGGTATTGTCGGCCAGTGCGGCGGCAGCGGCTTGGGCGTAAGATCCGCCGGAGCCAATGGCGCAGATGCCGTTTTCCGGTTCGAGTACGTCGCCGTTGCCGGTCAGCACCAGCGTGGTGTCGGCATCGGCGGCGATCAACATGGCTTCAAGCCGGCGCAGTGCGCGATCGGTGCGCCAGTCCTTGGCCAGTTCGACGGCGGCGCGGGTCAGATTACCCTGATGCTTTTCCAGTTTGGCTTCAAAGCGGTCGAGCAAGGCGAAGGCATCGGCGGTGCCGCCGGCAAAGCCAACCAATACCTTCCCGCCATAGATGCGCCGTACTTTGCGCGCACTGCCTTTCATGACGATATTGCCGAGCGTGACCTGACCGTCGCCGCCGAGCGCGACTTGCTTGCCGCGTCGAACCGAGACGATGGTGGTGCCGTGATACTGCTCCATAGGATGTCCTTGCGGTTTTCTGTAGGGGTGAATCGTCGGCCGACAGCCGTTTTGACCCTTAGTCGGGGCTCGCGGCAGACATCGGCAGTTCGAAACAAGTTTAGGGCATTCGGCAAATTATCAAGGGCGTCGCGCCTCGTGACGCAGCCCAAGCTGAACCAAAGAGGCGGCCCAAATAAAAACCCCCCGCGATCGGATGATCGTCGGGGGGTTAGGCTGGACCCGGTCGCGTGGCGGCCGGCATGCCAGCCGCGGCTTTAGTCGCCGAACAGCTTCTGGCGCAGTTCGCGGCGTTCTTGGGCTTCCAGCGACAGGGTAGCGGTCGGGCGCGCGAGCAGGCGCGGAATGCCGATCGGCTCGCCGGTTTCTTCGCACCAGCCGTATTCGCCGGATTCGATGCGGGCGAGCGACTGTTGTACCTTCTTCAGCAGCTTGCGTTCGCGGTCGCGCGTGCGCAGTTCGAGCGCGTGCTCCTCTTCGATGGTGGCACGGTCGGCGGGATCCGGCACGATCACGGTCTCGCGCAGGTTCTCGGTGGTTTGGCCGGCATTGCGGAGGATTTCAGCTTGCAGCTGCTCAAGCTTGCTTTTGAAGAACGCAAGTTGATCCTCGTTCATGTACTCCTTCTCACCCATCTTCAGGAGTTCGGCTTCGGTCAAGAGTCGTTTCGTCGTCATCTGGCTTGCTGTCTTCCATATCGGGTATGAGGCCCACGCTAATGCGTTGCCCACAATCGGCGGCACAGGCTTTTCGCCCGTCGGGATACGGCTCATGCCCGTATCTTTTCCGCAGCTGCGGGGGCGAACTCCTACAGTTGACCGATACGTCACCGGTAGACCGGCGGCCTGCGCACGGCATCTACCGTGCACGTGGCACCCGTCCGGCTCGCCTGGATCTGCGCGTTGATCCGGGCGGGTTCTCCCAATTTGCAGGAGGCTGGCCGGTGGCGAGTCGTTATCGTTCTCTAGCGGCGTCGTATTGTAACTGAATCAAGTCGGTGTTCCGCAATTGCGCTGTTTTCGGTGCTATTTTCAGAACCCATGCCGCAAAACACTGGATTGACGGGGCGTATCGTCCGCGTGTTGTCCAGTATCTGCCACCGGTATCTGCGCCCGGTTTTTGCCTGATTAACCACGCCTTTACAGCACTCGGTAGCGGATCACTAACCTTCAATCATACTCGCCCAGAAATCGTTTGGTCCAGCGGGACGGCGTTTGCCTTTCAAGCAGCCTGCAGCGTCTGCCGCAGGCTGGGCCTCGGGATTTCAGACCAAACAGCCTTCCAGACCATCCACGATCAGATCCTGAGGCAAATCTATCCCGATGAAAACCATTTTGTTGGTTTTCTTTTCTGCCGGCAACCATTTACTGGCGAGATCGCTGCCCATCATCTGATGTACGCCCTGGAACACCACGCGGCGATCGATGCCTTTCATATACAACACGCCTTTGTAGCGCAGCAGACGCTCGCCGTAGATTTGCAACACGCCGCCGAGGAAATCCTCGAGTTTTTGCGAATCAAAGGGGCGATCGCTGCGAAACACGAAGGATTTGATCTTGTCGTCGTGATGCGCGTGGTGGTGATGGTGATGGCCGTGATCGTGACCTTCGTGGTCGCAATGGCCATGATCATGGTCGCAGTCTGCATGATCATGCGCATGATCGTGGGCGTGATCATGCTCGTCTTCGGCCAGGAAGTCGGGGTCGATCTCAAGCTTGGCGTTCAGATTGAAGCCACGCAGATCAAAGATTTCCTTCAGCGGCGCTTCGCCGAAATTCACCACCGAGATCGGCGCGCGCGGATTCATATGCAGCAGGCGGTGCTTGAGGGCACCCAGCTCGTCGGCGCTGATCAGGTCGCTCTTGGTGATAAACAGGCGATCGGCAAACCCGACCTGACGTTGTACCACTTCGTGCTGATCCAGTTGCGCGTTGGCGTGCTTGGCATCGACCAGGGTAATGATGGCATCGAGCAGATACTGCTCGGCAATCTCGTCGTCCATGAAGAAGGTTTGCGCGACCGGGCCGGGATTGGCGAGGCCGGTCGTTTCGATTACCACCCGGTCGAACTTCAGGCTGCCGGCCTGGCGCCGCGTGATCAGATCGGATAGCGCGTTGACCAAATCGCCGCGTATGGTGCAGCAGATGCAGCCGTTGCTCATCTGCACGATCTGCTCGTTGCTGTCCTGCACCAGGATGTCGTTGTCGATGTTTTCCTCGCCGAACTCGTTTTCGATCACGGCGATCTTCATGCCGTGCTGTTCGTTGAGAATGCGCTTGAGCAGGGTGGTCTTGCCGCTGCCTAGAAAACCGGTCAGGATGGTTACGGGAATCATGTTGGGTGTGTGCCTGTCAGTGTTGCGGCCGCGCCAGGCGGCGTGAAATAAGGGGTTTCGGTTCGACATCATAACCAAAACGGACGGCGTGCATGGCGATCCGGCTTCGGCACCGGCCGCCGCTCGCACATTGATGCCGCCCTAAATTGAGCGGACGATGTCAATGGTGCCAAATGGCGCCGGTCAGTGCCCTCCAGATGGGGGCGATCAGATCTTTTGCAACCACAGACCTTTCAGGTACTCGCCTTCTGGAAATGCCAGCAGCATGGGGTGATCGACGCCTGCACCCAAGCGCTGCAGGACGCGCATATCCACGCCGGCATCGGTGGCGGCGCCGGCCACGATTTTCTGGAACAGATCGGGGTCGATCGCCCCCGAGCAAGAATAGGTCGCCAGATAGCCGCCCGGACGCAGCAATTTCATGCCGGTCAGATTGATATCCTTATAGGCCCGCGCTGCGCGATCCACGTGCGCCTTGGAGCCGGCGAACTTGGGCGGATCGAGCACGATCAGATCGAACTGGGCGCCGCTATCGGCTAGCGCGCGCAGGGCGGCGAAGGCATCCGCGTCGCGCCATTCGGCGCGGGCCGCGTCAAAGCCGTTGAGCGCGACATTGCGCTGGGCCGTGGCGAGCGCTTCGCCCGAGGAGTCGATCGAGACTACGCTGGCCGCACCGCCTTTGAGCGCCGCCAGTGAAAAACCGCCGGTATAGCAAAAGCAGTTCAGCACAGCGCGCTCGGCGGCATGCTGTTGAATCAGCAGGCGGCTATCCCGCTGGTCGACATAGAAGCCGGTCTTGTGGCCGAGCCGGACATCAACGTGATACAGCACGCCTGACTCGTCGACCACGATGCTGTCGGGCGGTTCGGCGCCGGCCAGGACCCCGGTTACGGAAGGCAGCCCCTCGCGCGCCCGGATCGAGACATCGGAGCGTTCATACACATTGGGGCAGCCGGTGACGCCGATCAAGGCTTGCACGATCGCGCTTTTCCAGGCTTCGACCCCGGCTGCCATAAACTGGCAGACCAACTGCTCGTGATGCGGCGCGTCAGCTGCACGGTAATGATCGACGACCAGACCGGGCAGCCCGTCCGATTCGCCGAACACCAGGCGGACCGCGCCGGTATCGCGCACGGCAGCTTGGCGGTAAGCATAAGCGCGCTGCAGGCGGCGCTTGAAAAACGCATGGTCGATCGGCTCGCTCTCGTCAAAACTCCAGACTCGCGCCCGTATCATCGACTCGGGGCTATACGCTGCGCGCGCCAGGAAACGTCCCTCATGGCTGCGCACCACCACCGTCGCGCCGACGGCGGGCCGGCCCTCGACGCGGGCGATCGCGCTATCGTAGATCCAGGGATGGCGCCGCAGCAGCGATTTCTCTTTGGTGGGTTTCAGTGTCAGCGTATGCATAGAATCGGCAATATAAGTGGTGCGGTGCGGCGGCTTGCCGCTGGACCTGGGGAGGCGCGGCGCAGATGGTACCGCGTCGAGCGGGCCCAGGGGTGAGTCTATTCGGTGTATGGCGGGTGTCTTTCAGCTGCGCTTTTTGGCGCGCGGGTGCGCATTATCGTAGATGCGCGACAGATGCTGGAAATCGAGAGCGGTATAGACCTGGGTCGCGGCGATACTGGCGTGCCCCAGCATTTCCTGAACCGCGCGCAGATCACTGCTCGATTGCAGCAGGTGGCTGGCAAATGAATGACGCAGCACGTGCGGGTGCACATTGGCCGGAATGCCTGCACGCAAGGCGCTTTGCTTGATACGTTGGCGCACCACACCGGGCGCCATGCGCTTGCCGCGTACCGACAGAAACAGAGGATGGGGGTCGTCACGCAGCCATTGCGGGCGCACGGCCAGCCAGGCCTGCAGCGCGCTCAGCGCCTTGCTGCCGACCGGCACGCTGCGCCGCCGCTGGCCTTTGCCGGTCACCGTCACTTCCGCCTGAGCCAGATCGAGCCAGCCGCTTGAGCGGTAGTTGCCGCTGCCGCCATCGGCATAGCTGATGTCCAGATCAATCAGTTCGGCGAGCCGCAGGCCGGATGAATAAAACAGCTCCAGCATGGCGTGATCGCGCAGCGCGGCGACGTCGTCGGTATGACGCGCTTCCATCAGCGTGTGCGCATCGTCTACCGAGAGTGCCTTGGGCAAGGTCTTGGCGCGCTTCGGTGCGCGGATGCCGGCCACTGGATTGGCTTCGAGTTCACCCTGCTGGCCCAGCCAGCGGAAAAAGGAACGCCACACCGAGAGCCGATGGGCGATCGAGCGTGGCGATAGCTGGCGCGCATGGGCGCGCGCCACGCTGGTGCGCACATCGGCAGGCGTCAGGCTTTGCAGCGTCCGTTGCCCGGCCAGGGTGCGTAGCTCAGCCAGTTCCTGGGCGTAGCCGCGCAAGGTGTGTTCCGATAGCTTGCGCTCATGCACCAGGCTGTCGAGAAAACGCGCGATTGGCGCATCGGCCGGGAGGGCCTCCGTCGCCGCCGAGCCGGCCGACGCAGCGGCCGCGTCGGCGGGCTCCGGATGGGCTGGCGTCTTCATCGGTGCGGGCGCGTCCGGCTAGTGCGGCAGCAAGCGGCTCAAGGCCGCGCTGGCCATCTCGCCGATCTGCTCCAGGAAGTCGGTCGCCATGCCGTCATGGAAGCGCCGCGCGTCGGGCGAGCCCATCGCCAACAGCCCGTACACGGGGGCAGCCTGGGCGGCGTCACCGGTGTTGCCGGTGGCAGCGATCGGTGCGCGTAATGCGATCAGCGCGATCGAGGCGGGCTTGACGGCTTCCGCCGCGCCTTCCGAGCTGGCTTCGGGGAAGGTCGCCGCCTGCGGCTGTACCAGCCATTCGGCCGCTTCAAAGCCGGTATTGGGGCCGCAGTAGGGCAGCGTCAGGGTATTGGCGAAGATGCGAACTTCCTCGCCCACGCCACTCGCGTAGTCGGCATCCGCGTGTTGGCTTGCCACATCCCACAGGCGCAGCGCGACGCTGGGCATTTCGAAGATCTGAGCCAGACCCTGAGCGACCGTGCGCGGCAAGGCGTGCGTGTCGCGCTCGGCCAGAATCAGCGCGATCCAGCGCGTCAGACGCGCGACGATGCTGTCGTTCTCATGGCCGTGGCGCAATAGTTCAGCCAGGCGGCGATCCAGTTGCTTGATCTTGTCGCGCAGCATTTCCATTTGCCGCTCTTGCAGCGAGACGGCACGGTTGCCGTGCGGGCTGGTCAGTTTGACGGCCGCCAGCAGCTCGGCATGGCGCGAGAAGAACTCGGGGTCGGACAGCAGGTAATCGGCTACTTCGCGTTCGTTCATGGCAAATGGTCAGTTAACTATCGTCGAATGGAATCCTGCGGGCACTGCAGCCGAAAGCGTCTCGGCGGCGGTGCCGTGCCGATGCTGTCGGCGTTCAGGCGAGTTCAAGTTCGCCTTCGAATACTGTCACGGCGGGCCCGGACATGGTCACCCGGCCATCCCGCCAGGCGATCGCCAGCGGGCCGCCGTGGGTTTCGACCGTGACCGGGCTGTCGAGCAGGCCGCGCCGGATGCCGGCGACGACTGCGGCGCAGGCGCCGGTGCCGCAAGCCAGGGTTTCGCCGGCACCACGCTCATAGACGCGCAGCTTGATGGTGTGGCGGTTCACGATCTGCATAAAGCCGGCGTTGACGCGGCGCGGGAAACGCACATGACGCTCGATCAACGGGCCGTCGAGTTCGACCGGCCAGGCTTCGCTGTCCGGCACCACCTGCACGGCGTGCGGATTGCCCATCGACACCACCGACAGCCACGCGGTGCGACCGTTGATGTCGAGTGGCCACAGGGTGTCGTCACCCTGCGCGCGGCTGTCCAGCCCGCTGGTGTCGAACGGCACCTCGGCCGGGATCAAATTGGGTGTGCCCATATCGACTTCCACCGTGCCGTCCGCCTGCATGGTCAGCGTCAGCACACCGCGCTGCACTTCGACGCGGATGGTGGATTGCTCGGTCAGGCCGCGATCGCGCACAAATTTGACGAAACAGCGGGCACCGTTGCCGCAATGTTCGACCTCGCCGCCGTCGGCATTGAAGATGCGGTAGCGGAAATCGACGTCGTCGCGGCTGGGACGCTCGACCACCAGCATCTGATCGGCGCCAATGCCGAACTGGCGATGCGCCAGCGCGCGGATCTGCTCCGGCGTCAGGGCGAACGGTTCGCGGGTGGCGTCCAGCACGATGAAATCGTTGCCGGCGCCGTGCATTTTGGTGAATTTGAGCTTCAAATCGCTGTCCGTAAGGCGGGATCGGTCGAGGCGGGGGCGAGCGCTTGCCGCTGGCTCGCTCCCGCATGCTGCCGGTCAACTGCTTATTCTAGCGCGCCAAAACGCGGCACGGCGGGCTGTTTGGGGCTGCGCTGCGACGCGCTTTTCTTCTAGTAGACCGAGGGCTCGCCAGGCGGCCGGGTCTTGAAGCGTCGGTGCACCCAGTAATACTGTTCCGGCATGCGCCGGATATGTTCTTCCAGCACCGCGTTCATGTGTCTGGCGTCGGCTTCGTCATTGCCGCTCGGGTAATTTTCCCAGGGTTTGAACACCTTCAAGCGGTAGCCACGGTAGCGCGGCAGCACTTCGACCACAAACGGTATCACCACCGCGTGGCCGGTTTGCGCCAGGCGCCCGACCGAGTTCAAGGTGCAGGCCTGGACCCCGAAGAACGGCACGAACACCGAATTGCGGATGCCGTAGTCCATGTCGGCGGCCAGCATCACGGTCTTGTTTTCGCGCAGCATACGCAGCACGGCGCGCGCGCTGTCGCCGCGCGACACCATGTCGGCCCCGAAACGGGCGCGCGCGATCTTGGCGGCGCGGTCGACGTAAGGGTTGGTCATCGGCGTATAGAGCGAACCGGACGGCCCCAGTCGGCTGTACCAGAGCGAGCCCGCTTCGATACCGACAAAGTGATAACCGAGGAAAATCGCCGGCTGTCCGCCCGGACGGCCCGGTGGGGTGGTCAGATCGATCTCGCTTTCGACTTCGATCAGCGACAACAGCTTTTCGGTCGAGCCGAACCATTGCACGCTGCGCTCCACATAGCTGCGCAGTGCATGCCGGAACGACTGCTGCGCCACCTGTTCGCGGCGCGCTTCGCTCCATTCGGGGAAGCACAGTTTGAGATTGGTCAGGACGATACGTTTGCGGCCGCTCGGGATTTGGTACAACAGCCAGCCCAAACCGTCGCCGAAACGCGCAATGATGCCGTAGGGCAACAGTGCCAGGGCCCTCAGAAACAGCAGGCCGGCCTCGCTGACGAGTCGGCTTAACATGCGCAGCGGCCCGCCGGACGGGCGGGCAGAGGGTGGGGCGAGGGCGTGCCGCCGCTTGCGCTCAAGGGCACGGACCGACAGGCTGCGGAGTGGGTCTGAAATAGCACGGGGCTTGCAAACAGAGTCGAAAAGAAGGGCGTATAATACAGTCTTCGCCGAGTTAAAAGACAACTTGCGGGGCGAAGACGCGGAAGGGCAGGCCACGGCACACCTCTTCCACGTTCATATGAAATCCGCTAAAGCGTCGCCGCTTTGACAAAACCTTAAAGCCGGCACGCGGAAGTGAAATCCGTCAGACCGTTTTAGGAGGTTTTGTCAGTGTCAAATAGCTACCTGTTTACGTCGGAATCGGTATCCGAGGGCCATCCGGATAAAGTCGCCGATCAAATTTCCGACGCCGTCCTCGACGCCATCTTCAAGCAAGACCCGTATTCGCGTGTCGCCGCCGAAACGCTGTGCAACACGGGTCTGGTTGTGCTTGCCGGCGAAATCACCACCACGGCCAACGTCGACTATATCCAGATCGCGCGCGACACCATCAAGCGCATCGGTTACGACAACACCGACTACGGCATCGATTACCGCGGCTGTGCGGTGCTGGTCGCCTACGACAAGCAATCGCCCGATATCGCGCAAGGCGTCGATCGTGCCCACGACGACAATCTGGACCAGGGCGCGGGCGACCAAGGCCTGATGTTCGGTTATGCCTGCGACGAAACGCCGGAACTGATGCCGCTGCCGATCTACCTGTCGCACCGCCTGGTCGAGCGCCAAGCCGATCTGCGCCGTGACGGCCGTCTGTCCTGGCTGCGCCCGGACGCCAAGTCGCAAGTCACGATCCGTTACGTCGACGGCCGCCCGGACAGCATCGACACCGTGGTGCTGTCGACCCAGCATGCGCCGGACATCGATCTGGCCACGCTGCGCGAAGCGGTCACCGAAGAAATCATCAAGCCGGTATTGCCCAAAGAACTGGTCAAGGGCGAGATCAAATTCCTGGTCAATCCGACCGGTCGTTTCGTCATCGGCGGTCCGCAAGGCGATTGCGGCCTGACCGGCCGCAAGATCATCGTCGACACCTACGGCGGCGCAGCCCCGCACGGTGGCGGCGCGTTCTCGGGCAAGGATCCCTCCAAGGTCGACCGTTCCGCCGCGTATGCCGGCCGTTATGTGGCCAAGAACATCGTGGCGGCAGGCCTGGCTTCGCGCTGCCTGATTCAGGTTTCCTACGCGATTGGCGTGGCCCGCCCGACCTCGGTCATGGTCAATACCTTTGGTACCGGCCGCGTGTCGGATGCGGTCATCACCGAATTGGTCCAACGCCACTTCGATCTGCGTCCGAAGGGCATCATCAAGATGCTGAATCTGCTGCGTCCCATCTATGAAAAGACGGCAGCGTATGGCCACTTCGGCCGCGAAGAGCCTGAGTTCACCTGGGAAGCGACCGATAAGGCCGCCGAACTGGCGGAAGCCGCTGGGATTGCTACGGTAGCCGCATAAGCACGGCGTGGCGGCGGGGGCATGCTGACTGCCGCCGGCGTTGTCAGCAAAAAAGGCCTGGATGCATCGACATCCAGGCCTTTTTTTATCGTATGACGCTTTGGTGCCCTACACGGGCCAGAGCGGCGCCTCGCTCATCAGCGCGATTTGTTCGCGCAGCTCCAGAATCCGGTCTTCCCAATATCGCGGTGTGTCGAACCACGGAAACGCCGCCGGAAAAGCCGGGTCGTGCCAACGCCGCGCCAGCCAGGCCGAGTAATGGATCAGGCGCAGCGTACGCAACGCTTCGACCAGATACAGCTCGCGCGTATCGAACTCGCAGAAATCCTCATAACCGGCCAGCAGGTCGCCCAGGGCCCGACTTTGCTCGGCACGCTCGCTGCCCATCAGCATCCATAGATCCTGGATCGCCGGACCATTGCGGGCGTCGTCAAAATCGACGAAATGCGGTCCGGCATCGGTCCACAGTACATTGCCGGGATGGCAGTCGCCATGGAGCCGCAGGATACGCACCTCGCCCGCTCGTGCATAAGCCTGTTCGACCGCTTCGAGCGCCAGCGCGCTGACGGTGCGATAGGGTTCGCGCAGATCGGGCGGAATGAAATCGTGGGTCAACAGGAATTCGCGCGGCTCGCTGCCGAAGGTGTGGTGATCAAGCGCCGGGCGCGCCTCGAAGGGTCTTGCCGCGCCGACCGCGTGGATGCGGCCGATAAAGCGTCCGATGCGCTCAAGTGTGTCGCGGTCCTCCAGTTCGGGTGCGCGTCCGCCGTGCCGTGGAAACACCGCGTAGCGAAATCCCGCGTGATGGTGCAGGGTACGGCCGTTGATCTCCAACGCGGGCACAGCCGGGATTTCCTGCTCGGCGAGGTCCGCGATGAAGGCGTGCTCTTCGAGAATGGCTGCGTCGCTCCAGCGCCCTGGGCGATAGAATTTGGCGACCACGAGCGGGCCGCTCGCGCTGTAACCCGAGCCGCCCACCGGCGCGTCTTCCACACCGACCTGATAGACCCGGTTTTCATAGCTGTTCAGCGTCAGCAAGCGGCCGTCCGGGCGCAGACCGACGGCATCCAGCGCATCCAGCACGCACTCGGGCTTCAGGCCCGCATAGGGCTCAGCCGCCGGGGCGGCGCTATCGGCACGCGCTGCCGCGTGCTCGGGGGGAATCAAGGAATCTGTGGTCATGGCTCTGGTGTCGGGGTACGGCGGGCGTCGCCGCTGCGTTGGCGATCGGGGAACCGCGCGCAGGCAGAGTCGTGGACCGTGGATGGGTTCAGTGCAGTGGGGCGCGCTGCGAGGGAATCAGGTCGCCTGTGTCGATCAGATCGGACAGGAAAAACGGTTCGGTATTCAGGACGCGCGAGGCGCCCGGCTGGCCCGCGTACCACGTGACCATCGCCATATCGCCGAGGATGCGGGTAACGATGCCGAATGCCCCACTGGGGACTGCAATATGGCGCGATTGGACGATGGAGCCGACTTGCATGATGTGCTCTCCGCTGTGTATCTCACGAGATTGTAACGGAGAGCTCGGGTGAGGCCGAGCCGTGGAGACAAAATTGTCAGGCAATGGGGGTGCCGCACCGACCGGGCGAGGTCGCGAATGCATGGCCGCGGGGCAAAAATACGCCGCCGGAGGGGGCGACGCGCTCATAGCCGCATTGCTTCGATCAGTCTCATTTGGAAGCCAACAAGATGGGACGCGCATCGATCGGGCATTAAATTGGTGGCGAGGGGGGTATCCGGGTGGCACTACGCTAACTCAGGCCCAGCCAGCAATACAAGAATGCCCGTCTTCTGGAGGTGATGATCGTGCCGATACGCCAAAGCGCCGCACAATCGATAAACGATACATCGGAACCCGATGGGCTTACCGATCTCGGCTCCACCTTTCAACACGTCCATCCTGCCGTGTCGGCAGCGTTCTGCGTCGCGCATCACATCATCGCAACCCGGCAGACACTGCATACGCTGGAGAACCACCCCGACACGAACCACACGGGGCGCGCTTTCGTCCTGACCGGCGCACCCTATATCGACCAGCTTGATCGACCGCCGGCCAAGCTTGCCGCCGCAAGGCTAGGGTTATCGCTGCGAACCGTGCAGCAACATATCGGGAGATCGAAAGCCAAATTCAATGTAGCAATCCAGGACGCATGGATCGACTCGGCTATCGTCGCGGACCGTCTGAGCCGGATGCCACCGCCGCTCTTCACAAAGCAGTGGTCGGTTATGTGGTCTAGAGATTAAGGGGGGGCTGCGGGGATGGGGGGAGGGAGGGTGGGACGAGGACGCCGGCTGTGTTGGCGTTGCTCGCGGGGTTGGATAAGGCGGCTAATGTATTCAACGTGTACCCCCATCGACCGCGGCGCGAAGATCGGTATAGCAGCGTTGTCAATTGCTGCCAAGGTGCTGGCGCAGCTTAACTGCCGACATAGCCGGCGGTGGAAACCCGCTTGGCCTGACAAAACCGACGAGCACGACTGGTAGATCGTATAAGGCAAGCTCGACGCGGAACTTAACAAGCAGGAAACCAAACGATGAGCGAAATCAGATGGAAAGATATCTTTGCTCTGTTCGTGGTCGTGGTTCTGTTGGCGTCCATCGGCGGGTGTTCAGATCAGGATGACAGCAGTCCGGCCGATGTCGGTGGCTTTAACTACACCAACTATTACATCGCCCAGTTCGATGTGGCGAATGAAGACCAGAGCATGTCCGCGGCGGGACCCAACATTTTTCCAAAGGACGCGAATGAGGCGCGTTCGGGTGGAGGAGCTTCCGTTTGCTGCATCAGCATACCGAGCCATTGGCGCCCTGGTATGAGGCTGGTTGTGACCTGGAGAAGAGACACACATCCGTACGACGATAAAGATCGAAGCGGCGATCAATGGCTTACCGCGACCACGGATGTACCGCCATACGGTCCTAATACCGACGGCTTCTGGGTGCATTTCCTTCCAGGCGACCGCATCCGAGTGCAGGTTCAGGATACACCCGCCTGGCCCGACAAACCCGACGAGCACGACCGATACATCGTACAAGGTGTGCCCGATCCGCAACACAACCCGGAGGCACACTAATGAGCCAGATCCGAT
>Ga0116226_10001222_pt1 | contig 22227 bp, 22 predicted proteins | sample S1TSphfallax_FD_89692 | JGI IMG/M metagenome (GOLD analysis project Ga0116226, IMG submission 89692) | Host-associated microbial communities from peat moss isolated from Minnesota, USA - S1T2_Fa - Sphagnum fallax MG | ecosystem: Host-associated > Plants > Peat moss > Unclassified | place: USA... | reverse complement strand
TAACGCCTTGAAAAGATGGTGCTGCACGACAGGATTGAACTGTCGACCTCTCCCTTACCAAGGGAGTGCTCTACCACTGAGCTAGTGCAGCGCCGGGGTGCCGCGTGGGCTGAACCGCGCGCCTGATTAGCGGCGGCGGGGCGGCAGCGCAACCCTTTCGCCCCGCTAGAACTCGTCCCGGCCCTCGCCGAACTCCACGTCGCGGTGGACATAGACGCTCATCAGCACGCCGAACGCGATCATCACCATGATCATCGCCGAGCCGCCGTGCGAGACCAGCGGCAGCGGCACGCCGCCGACCGGGATCGCGCCCATCACCATCGCGACGTTGACGAAGATATACATGAAGAAATTCATCGTGATGCCGAGCGCCACCAGCCGGCCATACTGGTGCCGGCAGCGCAGCGCCATCGCCATGCCGCCGAAGGCGATCAGCGCCAGCAGGCCGAGCACCGCGAGCGTGCCGACCAGCCCCCACTCCTCGGCAATGATCGTGAAGACGAAATCGGTCTGCTTTTCCGGCAGGAAATTCAGGTGGTTTTGAGTGCCCTGCATGAACCCCTTGCCCCACATGCCGCCGGAGCCGAGCGCGATCTTGCTCTGGATGATGTTGTAGCCGGCCCCCAGCGGGTCGCTTTCGGGGTTGAGGAAGGTGGTGATCCGGGCGCGCTGGTAGTCGTGCAGATGGCTGTAGGCGATCGGCGCGCCGGCGCCGACGGCCAGCACCACGAGCCCGACCTTCCACCAGCGGACGCCGGCACCGAGGAACACGGTGAAGCCGACGACCGCGGTGATCACGGCGGTGCCGAGATTGGGTTCCTTCAGGATCAGCGCCACCGGCACCAGCACCGCCAGCAGCGGCGGGATCAGGAATAGCAGGTTGCCCATCCGCTCCCACGACGCCTTGTGGAACCAGGAGGCCAGCGCCAGCACCAGCGCCAGCTTCATGAACTCGCTCGGCTGCCACTGCATTCCGGCAAGCTCGATCCAGCGCTGCGCGCCCTTGCCGGTGTGGCCCATCACCATGACCATCACCAGCAGCCCGACGCCGAGCACATACGCGCCCCAGGAACAGCGGGCGATGAAGCGGATGTCGACGAGGGCGATGCACAGCATCAGCGTCAGCCCGAAGCCGAAGCGCAGGATGTGGCGCGACGCGTACGGCTCCGGCCCGCCGCCGGCGGAATAGAGTGCCACATAGCCGACGCTGGCCAGCCCGCAGAGCAGCAGCACGTACAGCCAACTGACCTGCCACAGCTTGCTGGTCAGGCCGAACGAGGTCTCCCGGATCAGCCGGCGTTCCATGACGCTCATGGCTTGACCGTCTGCGCGACGCGCTGCGGCGCGATCGGGTTGTTGCCGCATGGGTCGCGCGTGAGTACGTCGGTCATGATGTCGCGCGCGATCGGCGCCGCCATCGCCGCCCCCGCGTTGCCGTGCTCCACCACCACCGCCAGCGCGTATTTGGGTGCGTCGTACGGCGCGAACGCGACGAACAGCGCGTGCGGGCGGAATTCCCACGGCAGATCGTCCGACTTGAAGCCATGCTCGCGCGCCTCGCGCGAGACGCGGCGCACCTGCGAGGAGCCGGTCTTGCCGGCCATCTGCACGCCGGGCAGTTGCAACCGGGCCAGCGGCGCCGTGCCGCTGTCCTCGTTGACGACGGCCCACATCCCCTCGCGCACCGCGTGCAGCTCGCGCTCGGGAACGCCCATGCTCGGCCAATCCTCGGCGCTGGCGCCCTTCTGCAACACGCCGGCGATGCTGCGGGTCAGGTGCGGCTGGATCGCGCGTCCGGTCGCAATGCGCGCCGCCATCGTCGCCAGCGACATCGGCGTGAGTTGCAGATAGCCCTGGCCGATGCCATGCACGATCGTGTCGCCGATGCTCCAGGGCTTGCCCTGCGCGATCCGCCACTCCCGCGTCGGCACGAAGCCCTTGCGCGCGCCCGGCAGTTCGATGTCGAGCGCCACGCCGAGGCCGAAGCGGTTGGCCATCGCGGCAATGTGGTCGATGCCGGTGCGGCGGGCGACCTCGTAGAAGAACACGTCGCACGAGTTCTTCAGCCCTCCATGCAGGTCGAGCAGCCCGTGCCCGCCCTTCTTCCAGCAATGGAACCGCGTGTCGCCGAGATCGAGGAAGCCGGGGCAGTTCACCCGGTCGGTCAAGCTGATCGCCTTCGCCTCCAGCCCCGCCATCGCCACCACCATCTTGAAGGTGGAGCCGGGGGCGTAAAGGCCGGCGGCGGCCTTGTTGATCAGCGGCGCGCGCCGGTTCTCGGTCCATTCCAGCCATTGCGCCTGCGAGACGCCGGAGTTGAACACGCTCGGGTCGAACGACGGGTTGGTCGCCATCGCCAGCACTTCGCCGTTGCGCGCGTCCAGCACCACGGCACTCGCGCTCTCGTCGCCGAGATGGCCGAGCACCTGCTGCTGCAAGTCGGCATCGAGGGTCAGCACGATATCCTGGCCCGGCGTCCCCTCCTGCCGGTCCAGTTCGCGGATCACCCGGCCGACCGCGTTGACCTCGAGCTGCACCGCGCCGGCGCGGCCGCGCAGCTTCAGGTCGTGATATTTTTCCAGCCCGGCGCGGCCGATGCGGATGCCGGGCAGCGTCAGCATCGGCTCCTCGCCCATGTCCGCCTCGGTCGGCGGCGCGACATAACCGACGACGTGCGCCATGGCGCTGCTGAACGGATACAGCCGCGAATTGCCGAGATCGACCAGGATGCCGGGCAGGTCGGGCGCGTTCACCTCGATCGCGGCCATTTCCTCCCAGTTGAGGAATTCGCGGATGGTCACCGGGATGAAGCGGCGATGGCGATGCACCTCGCGCTCGATGCGCGCGCGCTCGTGGTCGGCGAGCGGGACGATCTTGTTGAAGGCGTCGAGCGTGCCGCCGACATCCTCGGTCTGCTCGGCGACCAGCAGGGCACGCCAGTTCTGGCTGTTGTTGGCGACGGGGGTGCCGGTGCGGTCGAGCATCCGGCCGCGCGGCGGCGCGATCAGCCGGGCGCTGACGCGATTGCTGTCGGCGAGCGTCGCGTATTTGGCGCCCTGCACGACCTGCACCTGATACAGCTTCGCGGCCAGCCCGACGAAGGCCGCCGCCTGAACGCCGCCAATCAGCAACGCCCGGCGGGTGAAAACACCGTTGTGCTTGCTCTCACGCCGCACGCTGTTCCTGTCCCGTCACGATCATGCCTGCTCCGGCTCGGCGAGCGTTTGATGCGCGTGCGTCAGCAGCGTGGCAAGAGCGGGATACAGTCCGGCGCCGATCGCCGCCTCGAACAGGCCGGGACCCGGCGGCAGCAGGCGCACCGACAGCAGCGACGTCAGCATCCATTGCAGCGTGGCGGCGCCGATGGCGACGCCGACGAAGGCGAGCCAGACGAGCAGGAAACCCTGCCGCGCCAGCACGCGCCGCCAGCGCAGCGCCAGGCCATGCACGACCAGCAGCGTCAGCACCTCGACCCCCGGCGGCGCGTAGCCGAGCAGATCGGCCAGCAGACCGAGCGCGAACACCACCGCCGGCGGCATCGAATCGGGGCGGAACAGCGACCAGAAAAACACCGAGGCAAGTGCCACGGACGCCTGCAACTCGGCCTGCCCCGGCAAGGCCAGCGGGGCTGCCGTGAGCAGCAGCAGCAGCGCCGTCGTCGTGCCCGGGAAGCCCCGCCGCGCCGCCATGTCGAGCCGCCGCCCAAGGCTTTGTCGCGGACGGATTCCGGGAACCTTGTCCATCAGCTTCGCGCGCGCCGCCGGCTTCCCGCAGCGGGGCGGCGCCGCCTCATCGCCGGCGTTCCGGGCCGGCGGCGCGCAGGCTGCTCTGGCTTTCGGGCGGCACCACGCCGTGCAGCCCATAGTCGAACAGCCGCACCACCTCCAGCCGGTCGAGCCGCGCCGCCGGCTCGACCTCGGCAATCTTGTTGCCGGTATAATGCACGATGCCGACCGGCAGCCCGGCCGGATAGGCATTGGCCTCCGCGCTCGTCACCACATGCTCGCCTTCGGCCGGCGGCTGGCCCTCGGGCCAGTAGATCAGGCGCGGCCGGGGGCCATTGGTGCCCACCAGCATCGCCCGTGCGCGGCTGCCCTCGAGGACCACAGGAATGCGGCTGTTGATGTCGGTGATCAGCAGGACGCGGGCGCTGCGCGACCCGAGTTCGGTGACGCGCCCGACCAGTCCGCGTTCGTCCAGCGCGATCTGCCCCTTCTGCACGCTATGGTTCGGACCGATCGAGAGCAGCACCGCGCGCGCATAGACGCCGCCGGCATCGGCGACGACATGCGCGCTGACGAAGCTCGGCGCCGGGTCCGGAATCCATTGCAGATTTGCCTTCAGCGTCGTGTTTTCCGCCTCGAGCGCCAGCGCCACCGCCTGCCAGCGCCGCAGCCGCTCGTTCTCCTCCCGCAACCGCGCGTTCTCGCTGTAAAGAGAGAACGTCTCCTCCACGTCGTCGGACACGGTGCGGACGGTCGAAAGCGGCTCGGCCAGTACGCCGAAAATCGGCGCCAGCGCATCCGCGAGTGCCATGCGCGCCCGCTCGGCCAGCAGCGCGTCCGCCTTGCCGAGCAGCATGAGCCCAAAAGCCGCCGCGATCAGCAGCGGCAGTGTCAGTTTCGCCAGCGCCTGGCGGACGGGGATCGAAAGGCGAATCACGGGGGGCAAGACCCCTTGGGTTGCGGACGACTCTGACGCGAGAGGCTATTGGACCCCGCCGGCGACCTTGCGGCAAGCCGGCGAACAATGACGATGAAATGATTCTGTTCGGTTAATACATGGAGGTCAGAACGTTACGGAGGCGTTTTATCTCCTCCAGCGCCCGCCCGGTTCCGAGTGCGACGCACTGCAATGCGTCCTCGGCCACCACGACCGGCAAGCCAGTCGAATCGCGCAGCACCTGGTCCAGCCGATAGAGCAGAGCGCCTCCGCCGGTCAGCACGATGCCCTTGTCGACAATATCGGCGGCCAGTTCCGGCGGCGTATTCTCAAGTGCGACTTTCACCGCCTCGACGATCGCTGTCACCGGCTCGATCAGGCTTTCCGCGATCTGGCGCTGGCCGACCAGAACCTCGCGCGGCACGCCGTTCATCAGGTCGCGGCCCTTGACCTCGCGGGACGGTCCATCCTCCCCCTCGTAGGGCGGCGCGGCGGCGCCGATGTCCATCTTGATCCGCTCGGCCGAGCTTTCGCCGATCAGCAGGTTATGGTTGCGCCGGATGTAGGAGATGATGGCCTCATCCATCTTGTCGCCGCCGACGCGCACGGATCGCGAATAGACGATGCCGCCCAGCGAAATGACCGCGACTTCGGTCGTGCCGCCGCCGACATCGACGACCATCGAGCCGGACGGTTCCGTCACCGGCAGCCCGGCCCCGATCGCGGCGGCCATCGGCTCCTCGATCAGCAGCACCTTGCGTGCGCCGGCGCTCTCGGCCGATTCCTGGATCGCCCGGCGCTCGACGGCGGTGCTGCCGGACGGGACACAGACGATGATCATTGGGCTCGCGAAGCCGCGCCGGTTATGCACCTTGCGGATGAAATGCTTGATCATCTCCTCCGCCACTTCGAAATCGGCGATCACGCCGTCCCGCAGTGGCCGGATCGCGGAGATGTTGCCGGGCGTGCGGCCCAGCATCAGCTTGGCTTCCTCGCCGACCGCCAGAACCTGCTTCTTGCCGCGCACATCGGCGATGGCCACGACCGACGGCTCATCGAGCACGATGCCACGGCCCTTGACGTAAACAAGCGTGTTCGCGGTGCCGAGGTCGATCGCCATGTCAGCCGACATGATGCCGAGCAGCCGGGAGAACATATGCGAATCAACCTTTTTGGGAGCACGAGGTGTGGGCGCTCGGCTTAGCCCTGTGCCCGCTTCGGGACAAGGGGAAAGGGGACGCCGCACGCGCGCACGCCGCACCGGCGGGGCTGTCGCCGCGACATTGCCCGGCCGCCGCCAGTCGCCGACCGTCTCCGCGAGCAGCCAGACCGATCAGCGCAGGCCGAAGAATCCGGCAACGAAGACGACGATCACGATCAGTCCGACGATATAGATAATGCCGTTCATAATTTTTCTTCCGAGATGCCGCGCGGATCTGCAACGAACGTTAGTGTCGCAGGCCGGGAGCCGTCGCGGCAGACTCGGAAACTACGCAGGCGCTGCGGTGGGGCGCACCCGGCTCGCCGTGCGCGCCCCGTCGCGGTCAGGCGGACGCCGCCAACGGCTCCGGCGGGGCGGTCCGTGCGCGCTTGACCAGCAGCTTGTTCAGCGCGTGGATGTAGGCCCGCGCCGATGCGACCAGCGTATCGGTGTCGGCCCCCTGGCCATCGACCAGCTTGCCGCCCTCCTCCAGCCGCACCGTCACCCGCGCCTGCGCGTCGGTGCCCTCGGTGACGGCGCCGACCGAGAACAGGCGCAGCACGACCTCGTGCGGGAAGGCGGCGCGGATGGCGTTGAAGGTCGCGTCCACCGGCCCGTCGCCGTGCGCCTTGGCCTCGATCACGGCGCCATCGACCTCGATCTCCAGCGTCGCGTGCGGCCTGATGCGGGAGCCGGCATGGACATCGAGCGCCAGGAACCTGATCCGGTCATGGCCGCGCATCACCTCGTCGTCGACGAGCGCCATGATGTCCTCGTCGTAGACGATCTTCTTGCGGTCGGCCAAATCCTTGAACCGGCGGAATGCGTCGTTGAGCTGGTTGTCGCCGACGTCGCCGTAGCCGAGCGCCTTGAGCTTGTCGCGGAACGCGGCGCGGCCGGAATGTTTGCCCATCACCAGCGATGTGCGCGCCCAGCCGACCGACTCCGGCGTCATGATCTCGAAGGTCGCGGCGTTCTTCAGCACGCCGTCCTGGTGGATGCCGCTTTCATGGGCGAACGCATTGCGCCCGACGATCGCCTTGTTCGGCTGCACGTCGAAGCCGGTGATCGCCGACAGCAGCTTGCTGGTCTTCAGGATGTTTTCCGTCACGATGCCGGACTGGCAGCCGATCGCGTCCCGCCGCGTGCGGATCGCCATCGCCACTTCCTCCAGCGAGGCATTGCCGGCGCGCTCGCCGATGCCGTTGATGGTGCATTCGATCTGCCGCACCCCGGCGGCGACCGAGGCCAGCGTGTTGGCGACCGCGAGCCCCAGATCGTTGTGGTTGTGCGTCGACAGGATCACCGCGTCCGCCCCCGGCACGCGCGCCCGCACCATCGCGAACATGCGCGCCATGTCCTCGGGCACCGCGTAGCCGACCGTGTCGGGCAGGTTGATCGTCGTCGCACCGGCGCGGATCGCGATCTCGATGCACCGGCACAGGAAATCCGCGTCCGAGCGGGTCGCGTCCATCGCCGACCACTCGACGTCGTCGGTGTGCTGGCGGGCGAGCGTGACCGTCTCGGCGATCGCCTCCAGCACCTGCTGCGGCTGCATCCGCAACTGGTATTGCATGTGCAGCGGGCTGGTGCCGATGAAGGTGTGAATGCGCTTGCGTTCCGCCGGCGCCACCGCGTCGGCAGCGCGCAGGATGTCGGCCCGGTTGGCGCGCGCGAGGCCGGCGATCACCGGCCCCTTGATGCGCTCGGCGATCAGGCGGACGCACTCGTAATCGCCGACCGAGGCGATCGGGAAGCCGGCCTCGATCACGTCGACCCCGAGTTCGGTCAGGGCCTCGGCCATGCGCAGCTTCTCGGTCAGGTTCATCGAGAAGCCGGGCGATTGCTCGCCGTCGCGCAGCGTGGTGTCGAAGATGATGACGCGGTCGTCCGGCAGGGCGCCGAAGTTCGGATGCTGGATGGTCATTGGGGGAGTTTCCCTCGGGCGTTGGATGCGGCTTGTCCGGCAAAACCGGGCCGGCGCGCAAGCGCGCCGTTCCCCGGGCTGTCCCCTGAGCGAAGCCGAGCCTAGCCGCCCGGCCTCACGCCCAGGGGCGGATAAGTCGAAGCAGCCGCAAACGGGCGGCGGCGGGCAGGCTCGCGAGGGGCGCGCCGAACAACATGATGAAGGGATAGCCGCCGCGCGGGGCCGCACACAAGGGCTGGTTTCCGGCGGAGGCGGATGGCGGGGCGTGTATGCGGGGGACGCATGGCGAGGCTCGTTAAAGTTGCGCCGGATGCGCGCTTGCAATACGCATCGATTATGTGCAGGCTCTTCCTCTCACGGGAGCCTGACCGATGGCGCAACGTGCTGCACGAGCCATGCCCGACACGTCGAAACGGCCGACAAATCTTTCCCTTTCCGCGACATTGGTGCGGCGCGCCCGCGAGCTCGGGGTCAATTTGTCGCAGGCGGCTGAGGACGGGATCGCGCGTGCCGTCGCCGAGGCGTCTGATGCGGAATACGCCGCAGCCAACCGCATCAGAATGGATGCCTGGTCGACCTATTTCGAGGAACAGGGTCTACCCCTCTCGGAATATCGACAGTTCTGACATGGCGCTCCCGAGCGGCAGGCAGTTTGCGGTTTACGGTATGCCCAAAGGTCGGCGCGGCTACTTGGTGGATGTTCAAGCCAATCGCCTCAGCAACTTGCGCCATCGGGTCGTTGTGCCGTTGCTGCCAGCCGACGACACGCCGCCGGAGCTGCCGCGCCTCAATCCAAGGGTCGAAGTTATGGGAGAATGGTTCGTCTTTACGCCGAACGCGATTGCCACAGTACCGGTCACCGAACTTGGCCCATACGTCACAGACCATTCAGAGCATCAAGACGCCTTCAACATCGCGTTCGAGGTCCTGTTGAAGGGGTTTCCTTGAACGCCGTACCCTTGCCTTCCCCGCCCCACCGCCGTACCACGGCCCCACCGCAGCCAAGGACCGTGCCCGTGACGCGAGAACAAATCACCGCATGGGCACTCGCCAACGGCTGGCAGATGCTGGGCGGGTTCCCGAGCCTCACAAAGCCGTCCTCCCCCAAGGAAGCCATCGTCCGCCTCGCGCTGAAGGCGACCGTCGCGACGCTCGAAGTCAAACGCCCCGCCGGCAAATGGGACAAGGTGGCGAGCGAGCCGTATTCGCAGGTGATGGAAGACCCTGATACCGGCGTCCCGCTCGGCCTCGGGTTCGAGAAGATCCCGAGCTTTTCGATGCTGATGCAGGAGAACCGGGACCGCCAGGTGTTCGCCAGGATGGGCGGCCCGCCGCGCTGACAGGCGACTATTTCTCCGGCGCGCTCAGCCGCCGCACCCGGCCGTCGTCGCCTTCAAGGCGCCGGACCCGCTCCTCCAGGCCGCCATACAGCCGGGACAGTTCGCCGAGATGGCTGGCCGCGACCGCCGAAGCGGCGGCGGAGGCCGCCCCCTTTGCCTCCGCGATCAGCACCTGCTCGCGGGCTTCCAGGCGGTTGATGCGGTCGGAGAGGTCGTCGAGTCGCTTGCTCTGGGCGTCGATCAGCCGACCATGCCGCCCTTCAAGCTCCCAAAGCCGATCGACCGCGCGAACCGCGTCTAGCCAGGCTTTAATATTAAACAGAGCCACGGTCTGATTCGGCCAGCCTACTCGTAGCGTGCGAGCAATCGATCGGCTCGGGCGATTGCCTCATCCAGGCCCCGGTTGACCTTGGCAAGCAGTGCTTCCCCTTCGCGCATCAATGCGGCTTCCTCGGCGGCCGCACCCTTCCGAGCAACCGGGCGCTTGGGCGTTTTGCGCTTGGCGGGGGACAGACTCTTCGCTGCGGCCATGACACTCGTTCCCGGTTGACCGCGATCAATATAGGTCGTCCGCGCGCCGCCCGGAAGCGGCGCGCGGGGCGGCGGCTCAGTTGCGGCTCTTGTCCACCAGCTTGTTCTTGGCGATCCACGGCATCATCGCCCGCAGCTTCTCGCCCACTTCCTCGATCGGGTGGGCGGCGTTACGGCGGCGGATGGCCTTGAAGCTGGCCTGGTTCACCTTGTTCTCCAGCATCCAGTCGCGGGCGAAGCGGCCGGTCTGGATATCCTCGAGCACCCGCTTCATCTCGGCCTTCGTCTCGGCGGTGATGATGCGCGGGCCGGTGACGTATTCGCCGTATTCGGCGGTGTTGCTGACCGAATAGTTCATGTTGGCGATGCCGCCCTCGTAGATCAGGTCGACGATCAGCTTCACTTCGTGCAGGCACTCGAAATACGCCATTTCCGGCGCGTAGCCGGCGTCCACCAGCGTCTCGTAGCCGGCGCGGATCAGCTCGACCAGGCCGCCGCACAGCACCACCTGCTCGCCGAACAGGTCGGTCTCGCACTCCTCCTTGAACGTCGTCTCGATGATGCCGGCCCGGCCGCCGCCGATCGCCGACGCATAGGACAATGCAACCTCCAGCGCGTTGCCGGAGGCGTTCTGCGCCACCGCCACCAGGCACGGCACGCCGCCGCCGCGCTGGTATTCGCTGCGCACCGTGTGGCCGGGGCCCTTCGGCGCGATCATGAACACGTCGATGTCGGCGCGCGGCTCGATCAGGTTGAAGTGGATGTTCAGCCCGTGCGCGAACGCGAGCGCGGCGCCCGGCTTCATGTTGGCGTGCAGCTTGTCGCGATACAGGTCGCCCTGCCCCTCGTCCGGGGTCAGCACCATCACCACGTCCGCCCACTTCGCGGCATCCGCCGGGTCCATCACCTTCAGCCCCGCCGCCTCCGCCTTGGCCACGCCCGCCGAGCCGGCGCGCAGGCCGACAACGAGATTGGCGGCGCCCGAATCCTTCAGGTTGTTGGCGTGGGCGTGGCCCTGGCTGCCATAGCCGATCACCGCGACCTTCCGCCCCTTGATCAGGTTCACATCCGCATCGCGGTCGTAATAAACACGCATGTCATAGTCTCCCAAGAAGAAGCAAGGCCAGGGCTCTGCCCTGGACCCGGCAAGGGCCCCAGGCCCTTGCATCCCATTTCGTCAGATGACGGTTGTGCCCCGTGCCATCGCGGCGACGCCGGTTCGTGACACCTCCGCCAGGCCCAGCGGACGCATCAGCTCGACGAACGAATCCAGCTTCTCGCTGCTGCCGGTCATCTCGAACACGAAGCTTTCCACCGTCGCATCGACCACCCGCACGCGGAACGCATCCGCCAGCCTGAGCGCCTCCGCCCGCTTTTCCGAACTCGCCGCCAGCACCTTGATCAGCGCCATCTCGCGCGCGATGTGCGGGCCAAGCTGCGTCAGGTCCGAAACCCGATGCACCGGCACCAGCCGGTCCAACTGTGCCTTGATCTGCTCGATCACCATCTGCGTGCCGCTGGTGACGACGTTGATCCGGCTGCGCTGCCCGCCATCGTCGACCGGCGCGACCGTCAGGCTGTCGATGTTGTAGCCCCGCCCGGAAAACAGCCCGATGACGCGCGCGAGCACGCCCGCCTCGTTGTCCACGAGCACGGAAATGGTCGCGGAGCGGTAGCCTGGATCAGCGCTGGTCATGACACACCCGAAATCGTGGAAGCAACGAGCCGACCCGTCAGACGAGCCCGAGGCCGTCGCCGGTAATTCCGGCACTCTCCGACTCGTGCTCCGGTCCCAGGATCATCTCGTTGTGCGGCGCGCCGCTCGGGATCATCGGGAAGCAGTTTTCCTTCTGATCGACGCAGATATCGGCGATCACCGCCTTCGGGCTGGCCAGCATCGCGCGGATCACGTCGTCGAGTTCGTCCACGCTGGTCGCGCGCATCCCGACGCCATGGAAACTCTCGGCCAGCTTGACGAAGTCCGGTAGCGCCTCGGAATAGCTTTCCGAGTAGCGGCCGCCATGCAGCAGTTCCTGCCACTGCCGGACCATGCCCATATACTGGTTGTTCAGGATGAACACTTTCACCGGCAGCCGATACTGCGCCAGCGTGCTCATTTCCTGAATGTTCATCAGGATGCTGGCCTCGCCGGCGATGTCGATCACCAGCGCGTCGGGGTGCGCGATCTGCACGCCCATCGCCGCCGGCAGGCCGTAGCCCATCGTGCCGAGACCGCCGCTGGTCATCCAGCGGTTCGGCTGGTCGAAGCGGAAGAACTGCGCCGCCCACATCTGGTGCTGGCCGACCTCGGTCGAGATGTAGGTCTCGCGGCCGAGTTCCCGCGTGATCTCGTAGAGCCGCTGGATCGCGTATTGCGGCTTGATCACCGCGCCGCGCTCCCGGGACTGGCGGTAGCGCAGGCTGTCCTTGCCGCGCCAGATCTCGATCTGCTTCCACCAGTCGACGAGGGCCGCCCGCTCGGGCTTCGCCGTGTCGGCTTCCCACGCCGCGATCAGCGCCTCCAGCGCGCGCGCCGCGTCGCCGATCACCGGGACATCGACAGGCACGTTCTTGTTGATGCTGGACGGGTCGATGTCGATGTGGATCTTCTTGGAGCCGGGGCTGAACAGCGCGAGCTTGCCGGTCACGCGGTCGTCGAACCGGGCGCCGACGTTCAGCATCACGTCGCAGCCGTGCATGACGAGGTTCGCCTCGTACGTGCCGTGCATCCCCAGCATTCCCAGGAACTGCGGGTCGTTCGACGGATAGGCGCCGAGCCCCATCAGCGTGCTGGTGCAGGGAAAGCCGGTCATCCGCACGAACCGCCGCAGCGCGGCGGAGGCTGCGTCGCCCGCGTTGATCACGCCGCCGCCGGTATAGATCACCGGCCGCTTGGCCGATTTCAGCAGCGCGACGGCGCGCGCGATCTGACCGGCATCCGGCTCGGTGCGCGGGCGGTAGCTGCGATGCGGCGCGGTCGCGGCCGACACATACGGCGCCTTGCCGATCAGGATGTCCTTCGGCAGGTCGATCACCACCGGCCCCGGCCGGCCGGTGCGCGCGACATAGAACGCCTCATGCACCACCCGCGCCAGATCCTCGGGGCGCTTGACCAGATAATTGTGCTTGGTCGCCGGGCGAGTGATCCCCGTGGTGTCGGCTTCCTGAAAGGCGTCGTTGCCGATCAGATGCGTCGGCACCTGCCCGGTCAGGCAGACGATCGGGATGCTGTCCATCAGCGCGTCGACCAGCCCCGTCACCGCGTTGGTCGCCCCCGGCCCGCTCGTCACCAGCACGCAGCCGACCTTGCCGGTGCTGCGTGCATAGCCTTCGGCGGCATGGACCGCCGCCTGCTCGTGGCGGACGAGGATGTGGCGGATCGCGTTCTGCTGGAAGATCGCGTCGTAGATCGGCAGCACCGCGCCGCCCGGATAGCCGAAAATGACCTCGACGCCCTGGTCCTTCAGCGCGCGCAGCAGTACCTCGGCGCCGGACTGGGTCAGGGATTGGGACGACATGGCTGAATCTTGTGCAGGCGGGGCGATGGTGCTCATGGCGGCACCCTTAAGCCGATGCGGTGCGGGGCGTCAACCCGCGCTTTGCGTAAAATTTAGCAAACCAGCCCTGCTGCTTTCCGAAAATTGCGCCAGACCCGCGATACGCGCATGGATCATATGCACACGCCCCGGTTCCGCAAGCGCGCGATGGCGGAACCAGGTCGCCTGGCGCTTGGTGTACTGTCCCGTCACCAGCTCCGCCCGCCGCGTTGCCTCGGCCAGTGATATTTCCCCGCGCAGATGTGAACAGAGTTCCGGCACGCCATGCGCCCGCATCGCCGGCAATGCCGGATCGAGCCCGAGCGCCAGCAACGCCCGCGCTTCCTCCAGCGCACCGGCCGCCAGCATGACGGAGAACCTTGTGGCAATCGCCTCCCGCAAAGCCTCGCGCGGCGGGTCGATCAGGATCGCGGAGAAGCGCCACGGCGCCCGTGCCGCCGCGCCCGCCGCCTGCCACGCGGCGAGCCCCTGCCCGGTGCCGCGCCAGACTTCCCAGGCCCGCGCCAACCGCTGGCCGTCGGAAGGCCGCAGCCGCGCGGCGGTGTCGGGGTCGGCTTCCCTCAGCGCCGCGTGCAATGCCTCCGGGCCGTCCTGCGCCAGCATCCGCCGCGCCTCCGCCCGCGCCGCCTCGCCGCAGTCGGGGATGTCGGCAAGCCCTTCGGTCAATGCGGAAAAATACAGGCCGGTGCCGCCGCACAGGATCGGGAGTTTTCCGAGCGCCCTCGCCGCCTCCATCTCCGCCAGCGCCGCCGCCCGCCACCACGCGGCGCTGCCGGCCTCGGCCGCCGGGCGGACGCCGTAAAGACGGTGCGGCACCCGCGCCTCGTCATCGGCCGAGGGGCGGGCCGTCAGGATGCGCAGCTCGCGATACACCTGCATCGAATCCGCGTTGATCACGACGCCGCCGCACTGCTCGGCGAGATCGAGCGCCAGCGCCGACTTGCCGCTCGCGGTCGGCCCCGCGACGATCAGCGCGCCCGGCAGCGCCTCAGCCACGGCTTGCGCAACCGCATCCATCGCCGCATAGGGCGCCGATGAGCCACGTCCTGACCCTGGTCGCCGACCGCACCGCCACCACCCTTTCGCCCGCTGTCATCGAGCGGGTCCGCGCCGCGATCGACGGCGGCCCGCCCGACATCCTATCGCCGCGCGAGGCCGCCGACATTCCCTGCCGCGCTGCCCCCGACCCGGCGGTGATCGCGAAGGCGCTGGAGGGCGCGCCGATCGACGCCATCACCACCAAGGCGCGCAATCGGCGGAAGGGCCTGCTGGTGGCCGACATGGACAGTACCATCGTCACCAGCGAGACGCTGGATGAACTCGCCGGATATGCCGGGCTCGGGGAAAAGATCGCTGCCATCACCAAACGCAGCATGAACGGCGAGATCGACTTTGCCGAGGCTCTGCGGCTGCGGGTGGGAATGCTCCGGGGTCTCGGGCTCGACGCGCTGGAAAAGACCTGGGCGAAAACCCGCCTGACCGAGGGCGCCCGCGAACTGGTGGCGACGATGCGCGCCCACAACGCCACGACCGCCCTCGTGTCCGGCGGTTTCACGTTCTTCACCAGCCGGGTCGCGGCGCTGCTCGGGTTCGACATCCACCGCGCCAACGTGCTGCTCGACGACGGCGAGCGGCTGACCGGCGAGGTCGGCGACCCGATCCTCGATCGCGACGCCAAGCTCGCCACGCTGCGCGAACTTGCAGCCGCGCGGGGATTGAAACTGTCCGCGACACTCGCGGTCGGCGACGGCGCCAACGATCTGGCGATGATCCAGGAAGCCGGCCTCGGCGTCGCCTTCCACGCCAAACCCATCGTCGCCACCGCCGCCCGCGCCCGGGTCGAGCACGGCAATCTGCGCGCGCTGCTGTTCGCGCAAGGGTACCGGCTGGCGGAGATCAGCGGCGGGTAGGGCCGCTCGTGGCGTCGGGTATCGCCAATTTGTAGCTGACATGGCGATTCACGCTCACGCCGGCTTCAGCCGCTTCGATCGCGAGGCGACGATGCAGTTCGGGTGGGACCCGAACGAGCAGGCGTCCGGAAAATGATCGCTCGGCATAGGCGGCGGGCGGGACCGATCCCGCCTCCTGCATCTCCGCAACAACATCGGCGACAAGCTGCTCGACGCCTCGCAGAGCATCCGCCCGGGTTGCGGCGAGATGGGACAGACTGGGAAATTCGGCGCAAGTACCGACGAATTCCCGGTCTTCCTCGGACCAGGTGACACGGTAAGTGTAATGGTCACTCGCCATCTCGGCCTCCGTCGCTGCCCAGCCTGTCGATCGCCGCCAGCAATTGACGCACCTGATAGGCTTTGGCCTTGCCGCTGCCATCATCCTGCAAATTCACGCGTGGATCGCCAGGCCACGGCATTCGGTAGATGACGTGGCTGCCATTCCGCCGAGGCGCACCGAAGAAATGTTCCGCAACGCGACACGCTTCCTCGAATCGGACACCGGCTGGACTGCGCCGGAACGCCGCAAGCAGTTTTGCGACCCGACTTTCCATACCAGAAAGCTATAATATCAATATTGATAGCGTCAAGCGGTGCACCGGTGGTCGATCAGGGTATCGGCTGGCGGAGATCAGCGGCGGAGGGTAAGGCCAGCGCCAAGACAACAGTTTCCGCGCATCACACCGCAGGGTGCGCTTCAGCCCACCAATGCATTGCCAAGGTGGGCTGAAGCCCACCCTACGCGATAAAGTCGAAGCGATTGTGGTTGCGCAGCGCTTAGGGCGGATCAGTTTCCGGAAAACAGTTCGAGCAACCCAGCGAACCCGACTGTTTGCAGCACGAAAACAACCGCAAGAACACATTTCAGGCGACGTTCTTGCCTGTCGAGCTCCGCACAAACGCGGTCGTACATCCCCGCCATCGCCGCCCGAACTTCCTCGACTTCCGTCACCCCACCTACCCCGGCGCGCGCTTGTCGCCCGTCACCGACAGCGGCACCCAGCGCAAACCGTCGCCGCTCTGCACCAGCATCAGCACGGAGTTCTTGCCGGATTTCTTCACCTTCTCGACGCGGTCCTGCACGTCGGCGGGGGTGCCGACTTCCTCCTGCTGCACCTCGACGATCACGTCGCCCGCCTTCAGGCCGCGATCGGCGGCGGGCGTGCCCTGGCCGACATCGGTGATCAGCACGCCTTTCTGGTCCGGTGCGATCTGGAACTTGTCGCGCCCTTCCGACGTGATCGGCGACAGCGTCAGGCCGAGGCCCGCCAGTTCCAGCGTCTTCGCCGGGTCCGGCTTGTCGGGGGTCGTGTTGGCCGAGGCCTGCTGCTCCTCCGGCAGTTCGCCGACGGTCACGTTGACCACCGACTCCTTGCCGTCGCGCCACAGCGTCACCGGCACCGTCTTGTTGATGTCGGTCTCGGCCACGATGCGCGGCAGCGTCTTCATCTCCTTCACGTCCTGGTCGTTGAACTTCAGGATGATGTCGCCGTTCTTGATCTTCGCCTTCTCGGCCGGCCCGTCGCCCTCGACGCCCGCCACCAGCGCGCCGCTCGCGTCCTTCAGCCCGAGGCTTTCGGCAATGTCCGGCGTCACCTGCTGGATCTTCACGCCCAGCCAGCCGCGCTTGGCGTGGCCGAATTCCCGAAGCTGCGCCACGACGGTCTTCGCGAGGTTGGCCGGGATCGAGAAGCCGATGCCGATCGACCCGCCCGACGGCGAGTAGATCGCCGTGTTGATGCCGATCACCTGGCCGTCCATGTTGAACAGCGGGCCGCCCGAGTTGCCCTTGTTGATCGGCGCGTCGGTCTGGATGAAATTGTCGTAAGGTCCCTGCTGGATGTCTCGGCCGCGCGCCGAGACGATGCCGGCGGTCACGGTGCCGCCCAGCCCGAACGGGTTGCCGATCGCCAGCACCCAGTCGCCGACGCGCGAGGCGTCCGAGTCGCCGAACTGGACGAACGGCAGCGGCTTCTCCGGCGTCACCTTCAGCACCGCGACATCCGTGCGCTGGTCGCGGCCGATCAGCGTCGCCTTCAGCGAGGTGCCGTCCTGCAACAGCACGGTGATCTCGTCCGCGCCGTCGATCACGTGGTTGTTCGTCACCACGATGCCGGCCGGATCGATGATGAAGCCCGAGCCGAGGCTCTGCATCTTGCGCGGGGGCGAGTTGTCGGCGCCGCGCCGATGGTTCTTCTCCATGAAGTCCTTGAAGAACTGCTCGAACGGCGACCCCGGCGGGAACAGCGGCACGTCCGGCCCGGCGCCGGGATGGTCGCCCTTGTCGGCCGTGACCGTCTGGCTGGAGGAAATGTTGACCACGCCCGGCAGCAGGCGCGCCGCGAGATCGGCGAAACTGTCGGGTGCCGGGCGCGCCTGCGCCGGCGGCGCGGTCACCGCCACCGCCGGCACCGCCAGCGCGGCGGCGAGGACAAACGCGATGGCACGGGCGGAGCGGAGCATCGTCGGGCGTCGTTCTGCGGGTGGCATGGGCGATGGTTCCCTGGAAATCCACTCAAAAGATGGGCAAAGCGCCTGCGGGTGCAACCGCCCAGGCAACGGTGGGCGTTATTGAGACGGCACGACCGGCGCCGCACCGGCGGAGGCCGCCGCGGTGCCCGTGGTCGGACGATGGCTCAACAGACTGAGGAAGTCGTCCCCCGGAGTCATCACCAGCCGCGAATTCCCGACATCGAAGGCGTCCTTATAGGCCTGCAGGGTCCGCCATGTCTTAAAGAACGTCGGGTCGCGCTGATAGGCGTCGGCGTAGATCGCAATCGACTGCGCTTCGCCCTCGCCGCGCAGCTTCTCCGCCGTCGCGCGCGCCTGCGCCAGCAGCACGGTGCGTTCGCGCTCGGCGTTCGCCTTGATGCGCGCCGACGCCTCGGCGCCCTCGGCCCGCGCCAGGGTGGCGACCCGCTCGCGTTCGGACTTCATCCGGTTCAGCACCGCCTGCGTGTTCTCCTCCGGCAGGTCGGCCCGGCGAATGCGCACGTCTTCGACGATCACCCCGAAATTGTGCATCTCCCCGTTCGCCTCGTCGCGGATCAGCCCCATGATCCGGCCGCGCTGGGACGACAGCACGTTCAGCAACTGTTCGTTGCCGAGCACGCGCCGCAGCGCCGACGAGACCACGGAGTTCAGCCGCGCCCGGATGCCATCCTCGGTCGGTCCCACCGCCTGGAAGTAGCGCAACGGATCGACGATGCGGAAGCGCGCGAAACTGTCGACGATCAGGCGCCGCTGGTCGCCCAGGATCACCTCCTCGGCCGGCACTTCGTAGTCCAGCAGGCGGCGGTCGAACGGGATCACGGTCTGCACCAGCGGCAGCTTCGCGTGCAGCCCCGGCTCGGTGATCACCTGCACCGGCTCGCCGAACTGGGTGATCAGCACCTGCTCGGTCTGGCCGACGGTGAACAGGACCGAACTGGCCGCCACCAGCACGACGAACAGCGCCGCGAGGAAGGCAATCGTCGATCCCCTCACTTGATGTCTCCCGTGCTGGACGTGGGCGCGGTGGGCGTCTTCACCGGCACCCGCCCGAGATCGCCGAGCGGCAGGTACGGCACCACGTTCTGCAATCCCTGATCGACGATCGTGGTCGGCGTGCGGCTGATGATGCCCTGCATCGTTTCGATATACAGGCGGGTCAGCGTGACCTCCTTCGCCGCGTCGTAGGCCTTCAGCACGGACAGGAAGCGTTGCGACTGCCCGGTCGCCTCCGCGATCGCCGCCTGGCGGGACGCATCGGCCTCCGCCACGATCTTCGCCGCGTCGCCGCGCGCGACCGGGACGATGTTGTTGTGGAACGTCTCGGCGTCGTTGCGCATCCGGTCGGCGTCGGTGTTGGCGCGCTGCACGTCGCGGAAACTGTCGATCACGGCGGCCGGCGGATCGACCTTCTGCAACTGGATCTGGGTGATCTCCACGCCGGTCTTGTACTGGTCCAGGATCGCCTGCACGCCCTTCAGCACGGCGGTCTCGATCGCGGCGCGTCCCTCGGCCAGCGCCGGCTGGATCGGCGTGCGCCCGATCACCTCGCGCATCACGCTCTCGGCCGCCTGCCTGACCGTGTAGTCGGGGTTGCGGGTGTTGAACAGATAGGCGCCGACGTCGCTGATCCGCCAGAACACGGCGAAATCGATGTCGATGATGTTCTCGTCGCCGGTCAGCATCAGGCTCTCTTCCTGCACGTCGCGGCCGGCCGAGTCTCGGCCCTGCTCGATGCGGGTCGCATCGGCGCTGGAGCGGTAGCCGATCTCGACGCGGTTGATCCGCGTCACCGCGGGCGTCAGCGCCGTCTCGATCGGCCAGGGCAGATGGTAGTTCAGGCCCGGCAGCGCGGTGCGGTTGAAGGCGCCGAAGCGCAGCACCACGCCCTGCTCGTCCGGCTGCACCCGGTAGACGCCGGTGGCGATCCACAATGCCAGCAAGGCCGCGACCACCAGCAGCACGCCGAGTCCGCCGCGACCGCCGCCGAACCAGCCGCCGCCGCCCGGCCGCCGCCCGCCGATGCCCGGCGGCAGCAGGCCGCGAATGAAGCCCTGCACGCGCGCGATCAGCTCGTCCAGTTCAGGCGGGATCTGCCCGCCCCCAGGGCCGCGACCGCCGCTACCGCCGCCGCCGCCGTTACCCCGCCCGCCCCGATCGGCCGTGCGGTCGCCCCACGGGCTCGACGTGCCGCCGTTGCCCGGCCGCTGCCCGTCGCCCGGCGCACCGCCAGGTGTTCCCCACGGACTCGGTCCGCCGGGGCCGCCACTGTTCCAAGGCATCGGGAGAGTCTGCTCCTTGCTCGTCACGGGGTGGCGCCGCCCGGGAGGCGGGCGGCGCTGGCTGGCCTCTCCGCACCCGTGGAGCGGGGGGCGCGTCGCCGCCATTGGCACGGGGTCGCCAGGGCGCCATATCACGTTCGCGGTACGCCAGCATATTGACCACGGCCCGAAGGTTTTCAAGCGGATGAGCACGGCCCCCACCCCCGACACGCTGCGCGACGCGCTGCGCGACATCGCCGACCCGGTCACCGGCCGCGACATCGTCTCGGCCGGGCTGGTCGAGGCGATCGAGGTGCGCGGCGGGCTGGTGCAGGCCAGCCTGCTGACCGACCGCACCCGCGCCGCGCAGATGGAGCCGGTGCGGGCGCAGGCCGAAAAGCATCTGGCGCGGCAGCCGGGGGTGCGGAACGCAACCGTCGTGCTGACCTCCGCCACGCCCGCCACCGCGAAGGCCGCGCCACCGGCCGCGCACGCCCACGGCCCGGCGGCCAAGCCGAAGCTGCTCGAACAGGTCGGCGCGATCGTCGCCGTCGCGTCCGGCAAGGGCGGCGTCGGCAAGTCCACCACCGCCGTCAACCTCGCGGTCGCACTCGCCCAGATGGGCCTGCGAGTCGGCCTGCTCGATGCCGACATCTATGGCCCCAGCCTGCCCCGGATGCTCGGCCTCGCCCGCAAGCCGGAGGTGCGCGGCGACCTGATGATTCCGCTGCCCGCCTGGGGCCTGCAAGCCATGTCGATCGGCTTCATGGTCGAGGAGGAGACGCCGATGATCTGGCGCGGCCCGATGGTGATGGGGGCGCTGGAGCAGATGATGGGGCAGGTCGACTGGGGCGCGCTCGACATCATGATCGTCGACATGCCGCCCGGCACCGGCGACGCGCAACTGACGATGGCGCAGCGCGTGGCGCTCGCCGGCGCGGTGATCGTCTCCACCCCACAGGACATCGCGCTGCTGGACGCACGGCGCGGGGTCAAGATGTTCGAGCGGACGCGGGTGCCGGTGCTCGGGCTGATCGAGAACATGTCCTATTACTGCTGCCCGAACTGCAACCACCGCGCCGAGATTTTTGGTCATGGCGGCGCGCGGGCGGAGGCGGATCGCCTCGGCGTCGAGTTTCTCGGCGAGGTGCCGCTGTTGCTGGACATCCGCACCGCGAGCGACGCCGGCACCCCGATCGTCGCCGCCGACCCCGACAGCGAGGCCGCCCGCGCCTTCGCCGCCATCGCCCGCATCGTGTGGGCGAAGGTGAACCCAGGCGGCGCCGCGAAAGCCGCCGCCTTCCCGCGCATCGTGGTGAGCTGATTTCGTAACGATAAAAAAACATTTTACCGAAAGGGCGTTCGCCCCGCCGCAGGCTTCCGTAGTCCCGTACACCCGTAGGGCGGGCTTCAGCCCGCCGCCGCGCTCCCAACCCGGCATTTATGTTAGCGATACAGTTATTTTCACTTGACACGACGCGCCGGTTGCGATACATAACCCCCATGCCGCCCCCCACCCCGCTCCCCGTCATCGCCCACCTGATCGGCCTGTTCCGCCAGGGTTTCTGGCGGCGGCTGGCGGGGCGGTTTTTCGGGCGCAGAACCCCTCAACCGGCGAACGATCCGGTCGAGGAATTTCTCCTCCCGATCCTGGAGGCGATTTCCCGGATCGCCGAGGCGGTCCAGAACGGGACCTACCGGGAGCCCGAATACGCTCCCTGGGAAGCCGACGAGCGAGACCCAAGGCCCCCCGACGAGGCCCCAAAAACCTCCGGCCGGCGGCGACCGCCAGCGCCGGAGCCCCCGTGGCTCCTCGGGCCGCTCGAGGCCAGGCCCCGAGCGCCCAGGCCCCCGCCCGCCCCAGAGCCGGCGGAGCAACCATCCCCCGCACCCCACGCCCCCAGTCCGCCGCAGCGGCAGCGCCCCTCGTGGCCGCCCTGCCGCTCCGACGCCCAGCCACCGCCCCGGCTCCTCCGGGTCCACATCCCTCCAAAAAAAGCCCGCCCGGAGCCTGTGAGGAAGCGCGCCCTTAACATTTTGATGTCGTAACGACAACCAGCCCTGCCGCCGCGCTCGTTGCATCGAATCAGACCGGCGGGCCGATTCCGGCTAAGCAGAGATTCCTGGCCGGTCAACGAATGCCTCACTCATCTCGCCTGTGCGGAATGCGAACAGGAATCAGCCCCAACGTCCCCTCTCCGCCCGCGCTTGCGGGGGGAGAGGGTCAGGGAGAGGTGGGTGGTCGGGCCGCTACCATGTCGCAAACTTGTAGCGCCACTCGACAACTTCGGAGTTTCCCCCACCTC
>Ga0116226_10001221_pt1 | contig 22230 bp, 14 predicted proteins | sample S1TSphfallax_FD_89692 | JGI IMG/M metagenome (GOLD analysis project Ga0116226, IMG submission 89692) | Host-associated microbial communities from peat moss isolated from Minnesota, USA - S1T2_Fa - Sphagnum fallax MG | ecosystem: Host-associated > Plants > Peat moss > Unclassified | place: USA... | reverse complement strand
TTTTGGTGAAGGTTGGTGGAAAACTTACTTTAGTGATAGAAGATTGGGAAAAATTTGCTTTTTTAAAAAAATCCAAGAAATTTACTATTTGATAACTGACCTAGGCACTATGTTGGCTGGTTTTCAATAGGGTCTTCCAAAAATCGACCCTTATGCATACCAGCCAGTTCTTGTCCATAAAATTAACAAAAAGATTTTGACCCTTATTATTTCAGCAAGTTGATACCAGGTGAGTCTCTAAAATTTTTAGTTTTTTACTATTTGATATCCTGTGTGTAAATGAAAATAAATAAATAATAATAACCAACCTGGTGGATATTGAGAAAAAATCAATAACCGACCAACAACACTGGTGTGAACCCAGGCTGCAAATTGTGCAGTGGGGTCTTCTAGGGGAGCTTATTTCTATGCTTCCAATTGCAACATATTTAAGAAAATTTTCTTCACACTGTGTTGAAGAATATTGCTGCTACCCCAATTATGGCCCCTGATTTCGTTGAGGAAATGTGTCTACTTCTCCACACAAGCACCATTTGGGATGATTCCTGTAGTTGGTAAACTGGTAGCTATTATAATCTCCAACATAAAAAAAAATGATATAGGGTTGAAATTTTTGCACCTTCTATACTCTGAATACCCGTGTCGACAACACTAAGCCAATGAGGAGACAGTATTCAAGGAGAGTGATAGGGGAGACGTTGTTATGTTTTGTCCCACTATAATATGTTTAGACTCCTAGACATGAATTTTCAAAGCTCTCAATTTAAACTAAAAAAAATTTGTCAATTCTTGGGAGAGGGAAATGAACTTACTTCATACTCCATATCCCCCAAGTCATGTGTCACACATGCTCAACTTCACAAGCACATTTGGTGGATGCCCATAAAGTTATTCTTTGGTGGATGTGTGGACACCACTCTCCACTTAATTATAAGTGAAATTTCCACCCCAGGCCTCAATCTAGTGGGAAAATATTCTTCTGAATTATGGGCATCAAAGCAAGCTCACCAAGTTGCCAAGCCCCCGCACATGCCAGAAATTAGGGACTATCATAGTACCTTGGCATCTTCAACACTAAATATATTATTTCAAGAGATATTGAAAATTTCAAAAATATTTTTTTCCATGAAGAACAAAAAAAAAATTGAAGGAAAGTAAAGCATCTTTTGAAATATTTTATTTTCAACTTGGAATCTTCAAAATTAATAAATTATTCAGAAAACATGCATTGAAGCTGCCGTAGAATTATTGCAATAGCTTGCACTAAGTTGATGTACGAAACTGGTTCTTGTGGTAAAAAACAGACAAGAATGCAGTTTTCATGAGCCTTTTTTCGATCAAGTTTAGTGTGGCCCACTTTATGGAAAACATGCCAAAAGTGGTGGGACTTATAGTTGTATTTTCATCAAATTTTACCCTTATTTTGAGACCTTTTACTGAACATATTTTATTTTACTTTTGGAAAAAAACAAACACAACACTTCATTCCAAGGAAACTAAGCAGCAAAGCCAAATGCAAGAGGTAAAGTAAGAAACAACAAACACAAAACAATCACCTATTGACTTACCTTCATTTCATTATTGAATTTAATTCACTGTTTATTTTTGTAATTTCATTGGATTCTGCAATGCATTTAATATTTTAATTAATAGAAAATAATAATTATAATATTATTTATCCAAAGACTTTGGTTTCAAGTGGTCCATTTTGTAAGTAATATTGTAATTAAAAATATAATTATTTCAATACCTTTTCATGGACTACCTTTTTTTTCCTTAATAATTACTCCCCTCTTTTCCCCTAGCCATGACCTTCATCCACATAAAAACACAATGTCCATGTTATATACTAAAATCAAAATTCTAATGAAGATGATTCATTGGAGTTGGTTTAGGTAGGATAACTTTACGTTCCATTACTTGGACAATTTCAAACTTGAATTTTTTAGCCCATTCCTGAATAAATAGGCATATAAAGATGTATTTTTGGATTTGTGTCTTTTTTAAGGATTTTTTTCCAACACCATATTCAAGGTTTTTAACCTAAGCCACCTAGGTTTTAATTTAGCCCATGTTTTAACCAAGGTTAGACTACCCAACCTAGTAGGCACCCTAGGCTAGGTGGCCTAGCTTAACCAACCTAGCTAAGCTTTGTAGTGCCATTTGTTCAACTTGGAACTTGTCACATGTCAACATTTTAGTGGTTAGAAAACTCCCCACATTTCCACATTTTAGTTATAAAATTGATCACAAATGGTCATGCTAGATTTCCTTGAATTTTCCAACACCCACTTTGTTATGATGTTCATAGTTTTAAAATGGTTAGTGAAGGTTCATAAAACTTCAAAGCAAATGGTAGCTTCGAATGTTTGGTCTAAATGGAATGATTTTGGAACTCAAAAAGCTCACATCTTCAAAAAAATGTTCTTTCTCATGATTTTTGGAAGAACGTACGAAAAATAGTTATAAATTTATAGCCATTTTGTACAGTTTTAAATTTGGTAGATAAATGAAGTTGTACAATTGGGTTGTTATTTGAATTCTTGAATAAAATTTGTACATCACTTGAATCTAACTCATCACTAAAACAACAATGGTCTTAATGATGGGAATGGTTCTATGAACCCATCCATGTGGTTGTTTTGTCACCCATCCATTCTAAAGGGAAAATGATGGTTCTATGGCAAAAAAACTCATGAAAGTTGGATTTTATGTTGATGTGAATTTTCCAAAAATTATTGAAAAAAATCCAATAGAAGATGAATTGTTGCCATTTTTTTTGTAAGAAAGGATATTTTAATAAAGAGGTTGCCTTACTTTGAGACCTGATGTTATAGCCCATTTCATGGTGGGAAAAGTTCAAGAGGCATGTGCCTAGATTGCAAAAGGTTATTTTATGACACTTCAATTCATGAAAGGAATTGATCAATATGGAATCAAACCCAAAGAGGAATAGGTTGTCCATGAAATAGATGGAATAATTGGTAATTGTGCAAACCAACTTATGGATCATTGAGAACCTTGGTGCACAAATGCCTTTGAAACAAATCAATCTCGATAGTATCAACATCACCAAAATACCAGCAATGCTTATGTGAGATGAAAAGAAAAAATATCACCATGACATTTTATGGCAACAAGTTGAAAGGCGTTCTCAAAGGAAATAGAAACTTGCTAATGCCATCCCTTTTTCAAAATTGGAAATTCTAATAGGAATTTTTCAAGCTTTGAAAATGAATTCTTAGGAGATGATGGTCACATTGTTGACAATCAAATAATAGCAATAGATTCTAAAAAAACTCATCAAGAAGATGAAGAGATAAAACAAGAAGATGGAATTGAAGAGAGATATCAACAAGGAACATCATGAACATCATGAGATTATGATGAGAATCTAAAGGTGGTTGATGTGTCCACCAAAGATTCATTAATTTTTCTTCAATACTTTACCAACAACATTAAGTATTTGCATTTCCTCCAAATTCCTTTTTCTTTCTATTTCATATTTATTGGTTTTTACCAAATTTTTTTTTTTTCCATTTGATGGCCATTTGTTTCAATTTAATGCACATTGTTACATCATTGGGGCATTCCCCCCATTTTGGTTTTATTTGATGTTTATATTAATTTTTATGCATTCCCCCATTTTCTTTTATTGATGTTAGGTAGTTTTTCCTATCCCGCACCTTTTTTTCCTATTAGGTGTTTACTAGTTTTTTCCCATTCCCAATTTACTTATGTCTAGTGGTAATTGGTTTTTTTATTTCCATAATTTTTGGTTGTATAAGGCTTGTTAGTTTATTTGATTGATTCTTGTAGTTTTATTTAAATAATTTTTTATCAATTCATTCCTATTTAAATCACCTTGTTTAAATAACAGTTGCCATTTAGGTTCCTTATACCTTTAAAAGGAAAAACAAATATGATTATTTTCTATTCAAAATGAACAATCAATCACAAGTATACAAATACATGGTAAGTAAAATTATAAGAATTTTGAAAACATAGATACACCGTGCTATGTATCCAATAGATTTTTTCTCTTCAAAACCAAGGTGGACAACATTGATTTAGTCAAATTTGGATATTAACAAAATATTTTTTTAAAAATCCTTATATATTTTTGGCTACCTTATTGATACATGAATAAAACTCTTGCAAATTTTTGGACCTTTTTTCTATTTTTTGGTGGTTTTTGCTTGAATTCATGACATAAATTTTTTAAAATTTCACACCAAAAAAATTGTTCTTATCCAAAACAAACACAAGTTTTTAACTTCATTATGTAAAAGTGCAATATATGGGACTCAAGATTCTTGCATGAAATTTCTCTATGACCCAACATGTCTATTAAATTGATTAGCAATGTTATAGACAAATGTCACAATTATTTACATAATGATTTCTTACCAAGAATTTTTTTTGTTACATTGAAAATAAATAATAATCAATTACTAGATCTATTCTTATTGACTAATATCCTATATGAAGGTGATGATGGGCTTTACATGTGGATAACAACCAAATTATCTTGACATTCCTTCTTGGTTGGGTGCAAAATATGGGAATAAATACTCACAAAAATCACACCATGTGTAGTAAACATATATGTGATCATAGTGCATATACGAAGGTTCTTCGAAAACCCACACATTTAATTTTTTTTACTATTGACCAAAATTTAACCCAAAATTGATGTATTTTAAGATGTTAATTGAGTGAACATTCAATTTTTACATAGTCTAGTATAAATTTTTTTTATGAAAATCATGATTGTCAAATGTGTTTCATTAAGTTGTTTGCAAACTAAGATTACACTTCCAATCACAAATGTTTAACACCAACATGCAATAAAAGAAACATTGGTTATGCATTAATTTAAGGTTAATGTTTGAAGGTTGAAAGAAAAAACCTTTTATTTGCAATAAATATGTTCAAAAAACTTTATATCACATTAGCAGAAATTCAATAATTATTACTCCATAACAATTTAACAAAATTCAACATTAAATATGGTCATTACCAATGTTGTCTAATTGTTGGAACCTTTGGCCTTGATTTGAATTTTTTTTGTTTTCAATGAAACCTTTGATCTAGTTTTGAGATTGGTTTTTTGAATTTTTAGAACCTTCGATTCTTGTCATTTTCACAAAGAATTTAAAATAAAAATCATATAATATTAGTTATCCAAAACTAATCAAATGTAATAACTTGCTTAAATCTAAGGCCAAACATTTTTTTTTCATAAAATTATACTTATGTACTTAGAGATCTTGAACCCATTTAAGATTGGGCAACATTTTTGGTTCAAGTTTTAATTCAATTTTGAAAGGAAGTTGGTTGCTTGATTAGATTTTCACGGTGATTCCACAAAAACTTCAAACTTTCAATTTGAAAACTTTAGAATTATCTTATAACTTAGACTTAAACCTATTTAAATCCCAAAACTTGTTAGGATTAGTCATTCTCACAAGTATGTGAACAATTGGTTGTCAATGGTTACTTATGTGGATTTTTCAAAATTGATATCCAATTTTTGTCTAATTATGTGTGAATTTCAAGTCTTGGTTTTAACTCATGAATTATTTTTGTCCCAAATGAAATTAAGAAAGGCAAGAAATGTTCTTGTGGCATTTATTATTATATGATTTAACTTCATCCTTGGGTGCATGCGCAAATGGGTGGAGCAATTTGGGAGTCATGTAAATCAATTTTGCCTTGTGATTGCCATTGCAATGCCCATGTTGTTTTATAGATCTTGAAATTTATTAAAATGAACTTGGTTTAAAGATTTTAACTTGAATATTTACATGATGCACAAAATCATTTTATAAATTAAAAAAACTATAAAAGCCATGGACTTTTTGAATTCAAAATTCATGGAGTGTACATCTAACTGCCATTCCTTTGTGGATTATGATATAGTCCATTGATTATGGGGTGTGTGTTCAGGACTTGAAATTAGTAAGATATCATAATAACAAAACTAAAGGTTTAACAAAATTAATTGAATTTTAGGATTATACACTTTTTAATGGGCCAATTATAAACATTTTTTAATATATTCGTATCATATTGGAGGAAAAAGTGTTTTATGGTATTTTTGCTTATATGCTTGAAGAAATTGAAGCTCTTGATGAAACATTAAAGTTGTGAGGAAAATATGGAGGAAATCAATGTAAATTATTTGTAATTTTTCCAAAATTTCATCAAGATTTTGAATAAATAGGGACTTTGGATCTATGGCAAATTAGTCCTCCCATTTGTGCACCTACCCCCCATGTTTACACCTTGGATTTTTTCTACTTTTAATTTTGAAAACTTCACCAAATATCTCCAAAGGCCTTTGAAGGCTATTTTCAATCAAGGTTTAAATTGTTCATGTTCTTGAATTTCCAACATGGATCTTCATCATCTTAATGATCAACATCCAAAATGAATGCAACTAGATTACATTGATCTCAAAGGTCTACAAGTTTGTTCAACGCATTGTTATATATATTTTGTCTTCTTTCTGGGGATTTGTTTTTGAAAATAACTTTGCTTAGTGATATTTATTTTAACAAGAGGATTGCAACTTCTTGTCCTTGTGAACTTGAGGGAATTTAATAACATCAAACATCGTATTGGAAATTTGTTATTTCAAAGTCTTATAAATTCTATAAGTGGTTTGATTAAATTTTTACTATTATATGATTAAATTGTGAAGTATCACAAAGTCTTATCATGTTATTTTTACACTAGTAATCATCTTATATGATAATTATCTTGACATAATTAGTGATGGCCCTTCATTAGTGCACAATGTGAAGGCTAATTTCACATAACAATTGAACGTTATTCCTTAACACACAATGTGATGGCTAAAAAAGACATTTAGATGAATCAAAACAATCGATTATTCACAAGTTTTATATTAGTTTCTTTACATACAATTTAATTGATTCCTTAATATGATATGTCACCAAATTTATTTGTGACATAACATTCCTTGTATATTTGGTTTTCATTTGAACTTAAACAATATTCAAAATAAACTTATGAAATATTTTTTTTGGAAATAAGCCATCTAAAACCATGCACATTCCTATATAAGAACTTATATAACATAAAGGCCCAAAACCAAAAGCAACAAATGTACATTTAAATCATTTGAAACACAATATCTATATGTTCCTCGATTGAAGGTATAAATAATTAGATTTTTTTTTTGATATATTAAACAACATGAGGTTGGTAGGATATAAAGACTTTAAAATTCAAAACATTTGAGTATACTTTATTTTGGATTCAAAAGGCTTAGGGTTTTAGGGTTTAGTTTCTTATATCATGTGTTACAATTTGTTATTTTATGTCATGTACATTACACCCCATTTACATGTGATAAAAAAAAAATTAAATTCTAAAATTCTAAAACATAGTTTGAATTTTTTAAAATTTTAAATTTCACAACTTTTAAATTGTGAATTTTTTTTAATGGGGTAATAAGTTACTATTAGTTCAATCTTTTTCTCATCAAATTTTTTTAATTAAGAGAGTGCTTAGTTTAGCATTTTATGGGACAAATTATTTTTGAAATAACTATTGTTCAAGTTCGAAAAGTCTTTCACTCAAACAAAACTCAAATCAAGTTAAATGAATTTTAAATTTGAATTCTTGAAACTCAAATTAATCATTTAACACAACTTCCCATGATTAATATGGCATTAAAATGACACAAAATGTTTATATGTAACTTAATTTTGATGTGCATCATTGAAGTTTTTCTTCACAACTGCTTTGTATTTTGAATTTTGGATTTTTCATGTAAGTGCCTTGATTAAATGAAAATGCATTTGAACTATTCTTTTATTTGTTGTCCATGGCTGATTTCAAAAAAATATGTAATTTCAATGCCTTGTTGAAAATGAGAATTGAAAACATTATGTTGTTTTTTTACTTTAAAAAAACTACAAAATTGGCTAATTTCAAAGGCTTGTATAACGTGTGCTCATTAAAAAATGTTCATATTAAAAAGATAGTCTCACAATTGAAATAACTAAATTTGGTTTATACGGTAATTGAAACAATGCAACTAACTAGATGTTTTGCCTAAGAATGGGGATTGTAATTGGCCAAGTTTCTTCAAAATATTGGATTAAAAAATTGCCCCATGAATTAAAAAACTAGGTAGATGTAATCAGGTCAAGGGCTTTTCATGATAATCATTTTGTCTAATTGAGATGTTTTCTCTCAAAAATGAATCAACAAAACCACCCTTCCAATCTTCTAAACCCTTGGAACTAGCTAATACATTAAAAAAATAAAATTATAAGGAACTAGAATCGGTCAATTCTCTAAAATCCTTTTTTATGCTTAAAATTGGAACCAACCTATTATGTAAATTCTGAAAGGTCAACTACTTAAATTGATAGTTCTTGAAAAACCAAAAAACCATGCAATGTTGAAATAGATCCTTTTGGAACCCTACGACCGCAAAAGGTCATGGGTTCTCAAACTTAGTGGTGTGCAAGTCAAAACTCCTACAAGGCCTCTCCTAATGAGTTCAACTTGGGCATGGCAATGGCATGTAAGTTTAGGTCGAATAAGTGATGTGCTTTTACAAAAATTGAAGGGATGAATAATGAAATTGCTAGATTTGGTGGTTTGAATTATTATTTTTAGTTGCCTTGACTGAATTAACACTAATGTAATAAATTTTGATAAGTTTGTGAAAATTTTAGAAGGCCAATGGAAATGGTAAAAAAAGTTCATTATTTTCAATGTTCAACAAGATAGGGTTGAATGTAAGCTTCAGATTAATTTTTCAAGCCAATGGGATCCTAGATTTGGTGATCTGAATTTCTTTTCTTAATCATCTTGAGGGATGTTTCCATTATCTCCTATTCACTCATTGTGCCAAGGTGAACCAACACCCACATCAATACTTTCCCCTTTTTGAGTGAGGCCTCTTAATAAACATAATAAGCCCAAAATATGGACTCAAAGACCTTAATTTACTGTAAGAACACGATATTTACATTATTTAGAAACAATTTAAATGGATTTAGGGGTTTTTGCCAATGTCTTGCATATGAATAGATCCATATATGACATGTAAATCCCATTTATAATTACACTTGCACATTCAAACTTTTTACACTTCAAGCTTTTAACATTTACATCATTGCCTTGTATAAGTTTTTCACAATTAACGTTCCGACAATGCTTTGTGAATGTTTTAGGGGCATGTCAATGAATTTACTATATTCCTTAGTGACTATACTTCTTTGCAACAAGCATCAATCCTTTCACACTAATGTCAATGTCTTTATCATACTACTACAAGAGTAATCAACTCAATTAGTCATTTACAACTTAGTTTTGATCCAATTTCAACATTGATGTTCTCAATATAGCTTCAACATTACAAAGTTGTCCACCTTCAATGGGCATGTTTCACATTTTACTTTTGGAATCTATGATTAAGTTTTCCTCTATTCTCTAAATAACAAATATGTATTTTCTCCTCCTAAAGCACGCATGATCATGCTTCAGGTTGTTAGATTTATAAATCTATATATAATTCCACAAAAATGAACTACTCCTTTTACAAAGCTTGGACAAGGTTCATGATGTAGAATCTACCATGAGTGAGCACATAATATGCCTTAACTCCACACAAATGTCAGGAAATGAAGGTCGTGCCTTAGGGTTAGGATCATAACAAGTTTGAACCAAGGTGGATAGCTCCTCAGGGCATTGTTCAGGCATATCTGGTCTCAAACCATCTTTTATCCTCTTTCGAAGATCCATCAGCTTGAAATTGAAGAAAGGAACACATCCAGTCAAGATTTCATAACACACCATCCCAAAGCTATAAACATCAACTTTGAAATGATACTTCGAGGATAATTTGAACTCACTTGACGAACTTGGACCAACATTATGATCCTTTGAATCACCAAATAGTTCTGGCGCCATCCATCGAGTTGTACCTAGATCCATTGTTAGGTTGGAATATGTGCAACTTAATTCCTTTATTTTGGAAAGCCCAAAATCAGCCACTTTTGCATACACATGCCTATCATGTTCATTGTACTTCACAAGAATGTTCATTGATTTCAGATCTCGATGAACCACCTTGTTTTGATGTAAGTAATTCATGCCTTCTGCTACTTGCAACATGATGTCAACTGCTTCAAGAAGTTCAAACGGGGCATCTTGGCTTTCATTGTTCCCCAATCTTTCCATTAATTGGTGAAGATCCCCATCCATTAGCTCCATAATAAGGGAACAAGAATGATCCCTAGTTGCATAACAAAATAAGGGCAAAATATTGGGGTGAGACAATCCTGCAAGAAGAGATGCTTCTTTTCGGATATCTTGATTTTCTGGTCCATGAAAACACTTCTCTGCAAAATCTTTGCCAAGCCATGTAACTTTGTGAACAGTTGCAGAACCTCCTTTTCCTATTTGACCATTTGGCATTCGATGAATACTTTTGTATTCCACTTTCCATGCATCAATCACACTAGTTGCATTATCTTGCAAGAAAGTTGTTCGATTAAAGGAAATCTCAAGTCTTTTAATGAGATTTTCCGAATCACTTGATCCAACATGAATCAATCTTGACAACAACCTTTGTTGATCCTCCTTTGCTTTCTCATCAATGAAGTGAAATTCTTGATCCTTGACAACATCAATTTGCTTTCGATCTAAAAGTTTAGTCAAAAACTCGTTTGTTGCTCCTTCCTTAAAAATGCTTTGCAAAAGTTCCATGTATAACCTTAATTTAAAAGTCAAGGATGCAAAATGCTCCTTTGCATTGGCAAAGATCATGGCAGCTTGGATCCATTCAACATCACAACAATCATGAACAAGTTTCTCAGCCTCCTTAGCGAGTTGTGCAAGACTTTTCAAACTATGATGTGATTTTTGAATGTGTTGCAAAGATGCATCTTGAATGCATGCCTTTACACCTTTTATAGTCTCACAAAGCTTCACCCATAAATATTGACATTGGAGCTCATTGATGGGTACTAGATTTGCACTTTTTGGTGAAATCAAGTTCTTGATACACATTAAAGAATTTGCTGCAAGGTCCAAGTACTGAGACGGAACCCCTTCTATGATATTTGGTAGCTTTTGGGGAGCTTTAGATGAAAAGCTTGGGTGCCTCCATAAAGAATCCTAGCAAAAAAAGAGTATGTTCAATTTAAGGAAGTCAGTATGATCCAACTAAAATCTTGTAATGGGAGTTCACAATTACAATTTGATCATATTTTTGTTGAATATGCATGCTAAGGTGAAATGGTATGTTCACTAGTAATTGAACACTTACACCTAAGCCATTCTTGGAGGCATATATATGCAAATATACTTATATGATTACATGATCTATGTTTCACATATATACAAACTTACTAGTAATGCAATACCATAAATCTAATAATTCATACTTTTTTCAACACAAAACTATGTAAAATCATATCAATCCAATAAGATGAAAAGTTCATACATTTTTGTAAGATGGATTACACCAGTCTACAAGATATAGTTTTTATTTATAAATATTGAAGTGAGTAATATATGTTTGTTAATTACAAATATGTGAAAAAAGGAAATTCAAATAACCTAAGATATTGAACAAATCAACAAAATTCATGATCAAGAGGAAGGCAACAAAGGATTGATTGAGTCTATATTACTCACCTCTTGCTGACAAGATCTTATGAATTCCACAAGCTTGTAATAGCTTGGATGGGACTTATCAAAAGGCTTGCAAACTGTGAAGTGATCACAATCTTCCAATAGAATATAATTATTATTTGCACCCCTTCGTGCTGATGTATCTTCCACCATCTTTTTTCCCTGGTGAAGGTATTTTTAATAATAAACAAACTGAAATAATCCCAAGTAAAACAATTGGCATAATTTATATTTTGAATGTTACGCTCATGGAAATTGAATTAGCAAGGGTATCTTAACATTTATAAATATTGGTGATCTACCTTTGAATCAACATAAAAAGTCATTGCTTACCAGATCTTTAAGAGGCTTGCCTTCAAGGAAAGCATACACAAGGATAGAATTTTGTTGCACGATTTCATCAAACTTTACTGACAAGTCTTCCATCCTTCGTTGAGATGGTTGGAGATTCTTCATGAACTCAGCTAGATTCACCCGTTTAAACATATTGTGCCGAACATTGAAATATGATTCAAAGCATGAACCAGTATGGGGAACTGCATAATTGACTACACCTCTCAAATTCTTCAAGAACCTGTTTGCAGATGCCGTTGATAATTCATCAATCCTATTCTTTGGAATGACTTGAGTTCTTTGATATGCCTCCACAACCAAACTTTTGATCACAAGACCACCAAAAGAATGGCCTACCAATACACATCCCCATTGTTGACCCAATCTCCAGGGATCACTGCCATAACAAAATAACTTGCGTTAATAAGCTATGAATGTCACAAACTTTTGTAGTTGAAAATTACTTTTACAAAAACTAGAACTCATAAAGCTAAATGCCCCTTGCAATGCATCAAAGCATACCAGAAGAACTTTGACAATCATTAACTTATTGCAAGTACCTTCATAAATACTGAAAACTTTTGTGTATGTACAATTTAAATCAACCTGAATAGAATTAAGAGGTAACTAATACTAAGGTTATAGAGCCTCAGATCTAACAACATCCGTGAATAGGAAAATATCTTTCATAAGAATAAAGAAATTTCCATTCTCATGATGAAGAAAAAACAGCAAGGTTAACACTTCCTCAAGAAACCACAAAAATAACCAAACCAAGAAAGACAAAACAAACTAAAAGCAAAAAACACACATTGGTATGAACAAAAGTGCCACACTCACACTTATTTAGGGACCATCAACAATAGTATGTATGATAGTGATTTAACTACCACAACTTCCCCACTAACTTCACCAGCTTTCTATAGTGGGTAAAGGCCGGTGACGAATAGCAACCTATGAATTGAATCTCTATTGCAATTCCAGAAGCAATGGGAAGATTCAACCATACTATTGGCTAGCAACAAACCACAACAACAAGGACAAGACAAAAAAACATATTAATAGAAAGGGAAACAAAAAACTAGAGGAAAGGACAAAATGGAAAAACTATGAACAAGTGGGCATACAAGAAGCTCCCCACTCATAAGACCTGAAACAAAATCATTTTGAAAATGTCAAAAGCAAAAATTCCAAAAAGGAATTTATTTTTCTTTAATAGGAAAAACAAAGAGGTAAAGGAAGGAAGACTAAACCCCTCAAATCAGAGGTAGACCAAGCAATGGTTTGAATTAAAGCAATTTAGTATAAAATGATATCCAATATAAACACATTGCATTTCTGGGGCAATAATCCAACTTTGAGATTGAAACTATGTCTCAAAGCCACTTCATTGTGTGTATTTGATTTCTTTCCACATGTCCAATTGTCAAGCTAAGTTGGGAAACATTCCAACAAAATAAAGGTACTTAGGATAATGTGTGGAAAAACCTGAACACAAGGCTTTGTAATAAATCAGATCCAAGGTCAGCGACATCTTGCAACTTGCCCTCATTGTTTGATTGTATGGCACAAGAGTCATATGACAAGGCTAAGACACGCACATTTCCATCCAAATCTTGTGGTAGCCAATCTTTAACCCAAAACTCTTGGGTAGAAGTGTGTTGAACCCAAGTATTCTTCCAAGTGTCTATTTCGCTTGGCTTTCGCACACCATGGAAAAACACAATGTCGAAATCAATGCAGCACACATTATCTTTATGTGGCCACAATTGATGCACAAGTTGAACCTGAGGGTAATAAACAACATTATAACATGATTTCCCATATAATGACCACAAGTTACTTATTGCCATTCAATTTAGGAACACATTTTTTTTTCCAAATTTAAAACTTTTGTTTTTTTCAAACCCTTACAAATGTAGAAGATTCAACAAGGTTGATGACAAAAATCTTGAACCTCCTGTTGTTAATAGGTCCCAACAACTATAGATGACAACACCTTGCAATCTTATGAGTTCACCTAAGCAATGATGACCTTCATAAATACAATTAACAATCATCATATTTGGATACTTCTTAACTATCCCAAAGTTGTTTTGCATGGTTCCATAAGTAATAAACACCATTGTAGCCTTGAAAACACACATGAGAAAATCTCAAATAACCAAGTGTAATGAATCTAGGCATGCATTTACAATACTCACAGATGCATGGGATGAGCTTGGAGGAGCTTTTGAACGGGAAAACTTGGTTGAAAACATCTTGCAAGATTTTAATTGATTTTTGTTGGTAACTGTTCATTTTGTCTTTTTGAAGGAGGAATAGGAATGTCATCGATCTTCCATGTAAATCCTGCAAAAATTGTTCAACATGTGATATGAAAACAATTGGTATGCATGACACTAACCATGCTCTTGTTGACCCACTTGAGAGCCCCCCCTCACAAGGATTCAGGTCACTCTGTGCATATTTATAGTATTCATGAAGACAAACTAACATGCCCACCACAAGAACAAAACCATTATTGTTCCCTTTCTATTAAATAAATAAAATAGGGATTCTACATTGTGAGTTTTCCCTAATGCCCTATAATTATGCACTCTCCAGAGTCAAATTGAATAAAACCAGAGAAAAATATCATGTAATCAATAAGTGGCTACATTATAAACTACAATGAACTCTATAAGGTTTTTATCTCAACCACATTGAAACCGAGTGATTCAAACTTTCTTTCTTGATTTTGTCCTTAAACTTGGTTAATTGAATAGTTAGAAATATTAATCCTTCATGCCCTAAAGCCTTGAACCCTGATGCATAAGTTGCATCTCATGAAACATTGCAAATCACACATGAGTCATCAACGTTATCAAACATACATCGAAAAGTACAGAGATTTGAGTGGCCATAAAATAATTGTCAAAGATCTAACAAGTCAAACACAACAGAAACTAAACTCACCTTGTTTCACAACATATAAAAGCATCTAATGAAAAACATGACAAGCATGTGAGGGAGATGTAACAAACTACTTAGGTAGAGTCTCACCTCAAAAGAGTAAAATCAACATCGAAGATCTTCAAATGTGTTGAAACAAAAGAAAATGGAGATCTTGAAATGTGTTTAAAAAGAAATCCTTTTGTTATGTTTTAATGTACATAATAACAATCTTGGATCAAGGTCTTGGCGTGTGTTTAATTGGCCAATAGATAAAGGTAGTTCTTTCAAGTCGAAACACCTTCGCAAATTAAGCTCTTGGAGTGCGTTCAATTGACCAATAGATGAAGGTAGTTCTTTCAAGTTGAAACACCCCCGCAATTTAAGCTTTTGGAGTGCGTTCAATTGGCCAATAAATGAAGGTCGTTCTTTCAAGTTGGAACAACTTTGCAAATTAAGCTCTTGGAGTGTGTTCAATTGGCCAATAGATTAAGGTAGTTCTTTTAAGTCGAAACACCCCTGCAAATTAAGCTTTTGGAGTGTGTTCAATTGACCAATAGATGAAAGTAGTTCTTTCGAGTCAAAACACCCACGCAAATTAAGCTTTTGGAGTGCGTTCAATTGACCAATAGATGAAAATAGTTCTTTTAAGTTGAAACACCCTGCCAAATAAAGCTTTTAGAGTGCGTTCTATTGGTTAGATAAAAGTAGTTTTAAAAAGTTGGAACACCATGACAAATCAAGCTCTTAAAGTGCGTTCAATTGGCTATTAAAAGAAAGTAGTTTTTTCAAGTTGGAACATTTCGACAAACCAAGCTCTTGGAGTGCATTCAATTAGCCAACAAATGAAGGCAATTTTATCAAGTTGGAACACTTCGACGAATCAAATTCTTGGAGTGCATTCAATTGGCCAATAGATGAAGTTGGTTCTTTCAAATCGGAACACTCACGTGAATCAAGCTTTTGGAGTGCATTCAATTGGCCAATAAATGAAGTTGGTTCTTTCAAGTCGGAACACTCACGTGAATCAAACTTTTGGAGTGCATTCAATTGGCCAATAGATGAAGGTAGTTCTTTGAAGTCGAAACACCCCCGCAAATCAAGCTTTTGGAGTGCGTTCAATTGGCCAAGAGATGAAGGTAGTTCTTTGAAATCGAAACACTTTCGTAAATCAAACTTTTGGAGTGCATTCAATTGGTCAATAAATGAAGGTAGTTTTTTCAAGTTGGAACACTTCGACAAATTAAACTTTTGGAGTGCATTCAAGTGGCCAATAGATGAAGTTGGTTCTTTCAAGTCGGAACATTCACGCAAATCAAGCTTTTGAAGGGCATTCAATTGGCCAATAGATGAAGGTAGTTTTTTCAAGTCGAAATACCCCCGCAAATTAAGCTCTTGGAGTGCATTCAATTGACCAATAGATGAAGGTAGTTTTTTCAAATCGAAACACCCTCGCAAATTAAGCTCTTGGACTGCGTTCAATTGACCAATAAAGGATGGTAGTTTTTTCAAGTTGAAAAACCTCCGTAACTTAAACTCTTAGAGTGCATCCAATTGACCAATAGATGAAGGTAGTTTTTTCAAGTCGAAACACCCTCGCAAATTAAGCTGTTGGAATGTGTTCAATTGTCCAATAGATGAAGGTATTTCTTTCAAGTCGGAACACTTTCGAAAATCAAGCTTTTGGAGTGCGTTCAATTGGTGAATAGATGAAGGTAGTCCTTTCAAGTCAAAACACATTCGAAAATCAAGTTTTTGAAGTGCGTTCAATTGGCCAACAAATGAAAGTAATTCTTTCAAGTCGGAACACTTTTGAAAATCAAGCTTTTGGAGTGCGTTCAATTGGCCAACAAATGAAGGCAATTTTATCAAGTTGGAACACTTCGACAAATCAAATTCTTGGAGTGCATTCAATTGGCCAATAGATGAAGTTGGTTCTTTCAAATCGGAACACTTTCGCAAATCAAGCTTTTGGAGTGCATTGAATTGGCCAATAGATGAAAGCAATTCTTTCAAATCGGAACATTATCGCCAATGAAGCTTTTGGAGTGCATTCAATTACCAATAGATGAAGGTAATTCTTTCAAATCGAAACACCACACAAATTAAGCTCTTGGAGTGCATTCGATTGACGAATAGATGAAGGCAATTTTTTCAAGTTGGAACATTCCCACAACTTCAAAAAGCATGCCAATTTCACTGCAATAACAAAACAATAAATATTTTTCATAAGAATCAAGAAAATTACATTCTCATGACTAAAAGAAGGCAAAGCAAGGTTAACACTTCGTCAAATAACCATAGAGAATCCCATAGAAGGAAAGAAAAAGTAAAGAACAAAGGACCAAGAATTTTTTTTAAAAAAACACACAAAAGGAGTATGAGCAACAATACCAATCCCACACCTGTTCAAGGATCATCAACAACAGCATGTATGTTATTGACTTCTCTAGCACGACATTCCCAAGCATCATCAGTTGCCTATAGTAGGTAAAGGCCAATGAAAACACTAACTTGCATACAAAGTTTCTGCTGGAATTTTGGAAGCAACAAAAGGACTAAGCCATGCCATTGGCTAGCAACAAGCAACAACATAAGAAGATAACAAAAGACAAAAAAATACAACAAGATAAACAACACAAAAAAGGATAGCAGTGAACAACAAAGACCAAGTGTGCTTACAATTTTTCCTTATTGAGCAACCCTCTAATCCTCTTTAACAAAATCTTTAAAGGGTGGCCTTTATTTTTCGGGAGGATAAGACTAACCATCTAAGAGACAAAGAACTCTTTACAACTACAAAGCTTCAAAAACTTGTAAAATTGACTATTGGTAATTACCAACTTAACAATTGAGATATTGGAATGAAAAATGAAACATGTGAATCATTTCAATATCAGCATACAAAATTTGAGAACAATTGTCAAAGATATCACAGGCTATACCTTAAGGACTATGAAAGAATTGACATCCTTCAATTGCTAGGTCCAAAACCAGCATATGCATACATAGTCCTACCCCATAGGGTAAGACCGACAAGGGGATGCAATACGTCCTATCAATAACTTCACTCCAACGTTTAGGACAGAACAACTTGACAACAGCTCCATAAGCACAAAGGCCTAGTGCAGTTCAAAATAAACTTATGGGAAAGCATCGAAGTTCAACAAGCATGCCATCCTTGCTTCCTTCTTCAAGTGCCTCTTCGCCACCAACAGAAAATTCCATCATGAACACCACGGAGAAACGACCCGGTTATCATCTCGTACATACCTTCATCGTTATGCATATGTGAAAGACATTTCCCGAAGCCGCATGCCCTTCCCGTCACTTCAAACAGCCCCAGGTACAACGGTCATCGGGCAGGAGACTCCATTCATGCATCTGCTCATGAGCAACGAGCCTTCTCCCCACTCACACCTTCAGCCGTCTCGGTTCCTTTTCCCCGGCTGCTCGCCTGCCCAATCAATCACTACAACGCCTCCTCTTCTCACCGCACCTTGGTCCTACGCGCGCTTCTCCTCGACGACAACTTCAAAGCTCTGCTGTTCGACTTGCCCTCTTCAACTAGTGCAGCTCCCATAGCACAACGCACTCTCGTTAGCACCTGCGAGCGCGCTTACACAGAAGCATCCACGGAAAAGTATTGGACACGAAGAGCGCTTTCACTTAATTTGGATGTGACGAAGTTTCATCGAATGTTGACTCTTTCCTTGGCATCCCCTCGTAAGTGAGACTTGGTCATACGTAAAGGACTGCGTAGATTTTTCATTTGTATTTTCATAAGCGGGATCTTTTGCAGTGCAAGGTACCAGCCAGGCCGTACTGCAATTTCTGACCAGCGGAAGGTATCAGCCAGTCTGTCAATATTTTTAAAAGTGAAAAAATCCTTGCTTTACGTAGGAAAGGTACTGAGTACAGGTCCTTCTCTGATTTTCTACCTGTTGGCTTGGTCTACTGTCATCGACCACATATCTCCTAAGGAGAGACTGCAGTACGATGTAGTTTTCATTTGGTCCCACATTTTGGATTATATGATCCAATTACAGAATACCAAAACAGCCATATTAGTCCATGACTCCAAAGTCCGGTCATTTTGTTAAAAAATGTTCCAACCATAAGTGACAATGCTACAGAAAATTTGAATCCTAGGCCAAAATGCCAAAGAAAATTTCTAACCTTAGGCCATATTTCAAAAAATTATTCCAATCTGAAGCCAATATGGCCAAAAAAAAATATTCCAACATCAGGTCAATATGTATATGCAAAATTAATATTTTTGGGGGATAAACTCTCTTGGCGTGACATCTAACACTAAGCCAATATTCATCTATATTTTTTAACATATGTATATATATCAAATACACATAAATTCTTAGTCCAATGGCTTGGAGCTATTACATATTGGACTGAATCATTGTTTTAAGGTGCAAAAATTCTAACCCTCAGTCCAAAATATATTATAACCTTTAATCTAGATTCACATCAAACTGCCCAATTTTTTTTCAAGGGTTAGGCTTTTTCCAGAGTGCCCAAAATGTTTGGGCAGAAATTCAAACTTTCTTCAACCTTTGTAAGGGGCCCAAAACTATCTGCAGCATAAATATTCCCCAAATGCCCGAAATTTTCAAGCATCAGGATATTTCCAGAGTCCCCAAATTTTTTGGGCAAAATTGAAAAACTTTCAACCTTTATGATTTCCTGGACAGGGTAAAATTTCCGAAATTGCCTGGAATTTTTCCAGAGCTTGCTGGAACAAGTTTCTCCTGAATCTTTCCAAGCATCAGGATTTGTTGAGTTCTCAAGTTTTTGAGCAAAAATGAAAAAAAAAAAACCTACATAATCTGCCCGAAATCTATCGGGCAGAATAAAAATTCTGAAACTGGTGAAATTCTTTCAAGCATCCTGGAAAACACTTCTCAGGAACTCTGAAGTGCCAAAAACAAATGAGTAGCATGAAAAACAAATCCTAAATTTCCCCATGCTGCCCAAACTTCTTGTGTAGTTGTGAAAACCCCTCAATGTGAACAATTCAACATAGGTTTAAATTAAGCCCATCACATTATTTTGTTTATCTCCTTTGAACATCTCAAGGGTTATTTTATTCATTATATTTTAGTTGTTTTGATCCTCAAATCAAGAAAAGGTTGAATGGAATAAAAATATCCCTACTAACCCTTGGTGTGAATCCAACATTAGACCTAAATAGCCTTTAACCTTAAACAAAATATTCTTAAAATTAAATTTTAGGTTTCATTGTTCAAAATATTTTTAACTTAAGCCAAAATAATAAAAAGATTATAAATTTAAGCTTAAGTGTGAGGCCTAAATGCTTAATTTTTAACCCCAAGCTCCAAAATGTTAAAATATGTCCATTTTGGCATTCCATCCCCAACACCCATCAAAATGTCTTTAGATTGAACCATGAGCTAAACAAAACTTTCCTAAGACCCAAACTAGACTTGCTGCCAAATATGTCCATTTTGATATTCCATACCCAACATTCATCAATGCACATGTGACCTAAAAACAATATCCAACATTTTCTGTGGTTGAATGAAGATAGGAACCCTAATTCATTGTGTAGTAGCTGATGCTACAGCTATTGTGTTTCAAGGACATCAAAAGTTCAATTACTTGTTTTTATGTTTTTGGCTTTGTTTGTTGCTTTGCAAGTTATTATGGAGTTGTTTAGGTGATCTAGTTTTGGTGATGGAGTGGGATCCTCATTGTCCAATTGAAAAACTTTATGGGGAGTGTGAGTCATGGTTCTTGGAAACAACTAATGCCAAACTCTCAAAAGGATGGAGGGAGGTGGACAAGAGGTAATTATGTGAAATTGGTTAAGGAAAAAGAGTGGAGGGCAATTTTTTTCTTTTGGGAGTATGAGAAGCTAAGTTCTAATTTTGCTTGTTAGGAAATGTGGCATTTGTTTGGATTTGGATTGTACTAAGTTGGGGACGAAAGTACCTATGGATTTTACTTTTTTTGAACATGGTGTCTAATTTTCCACTGTGCCAAAAACGTCAAGAAGGAATTAGGACATCTAAAGTTTGCATTTTAAGGACCAAAACAAGGGAAATGATGAACAAGTGTAGGATTTTAGGAACGATTGTAGTGGTAACCATCATCTTTGATAGTTTGGGAGATTTTAATGTGAATGTGTAATGTGGTCATTTTGAGAAGAGAGTACTTGCAGTATAGTGGGAGCTTCGGGGATTTTGGAACAAGAGGATACTATGAAGTGTAGCTAGAAGATCACATCCGCATGTTTTGTTCTTATTCTCTGTCCAATTTCTAAGAGAAACCATGTTGGAGTTGCACTTGTGGGATTTTTGTTGTTGAAGCATGAGTTGCCACAATCATTAAACAACCAGTTAGGTCCTTGAAAGGAAATCAAGAGAGGTTTAATCCCTTGAGGTCCATAGAATTAGAATAACAAAGTTTGATGACTGGAAGGATTTAAGTTTAGAGATAACACTTGTAGTGACCTTTCTATTATATGGAAATTCCAACAAATCTTGTTGCATTTGTATTCAGAATGTTTGGGATTTCCATCCCAAAATCTTCATACCCTTTCTTTTTGTGACACACCATCCATTGAAAGCAAGTTGCAACTTAATTGTTGTGCAGCCAAAATGGGGAACTTAACAATATACATAGATTTTGTGGTTTCACATTACAAAGCAAACAATTTCATATCAATATTTTATTTAATGATAGTCCTTACTATAAACATTGGTAGCAAACCCAAGCAATACAACAAACCTACAATCCTACGAATTCATGCTAAAATCAAATCACTTTGGATTTACTTTTTAGAGATATCTTAGTTTTTTTCATGGCATTTAAATCCAACATTCTACAACCCAAACCCTCAAACCACATGCACCCAATCAAGATCATGAATCTTGCAATATCCCCCTATTAATTCTCACATCCCAAAAGCTTGGACAAGTGAAAACAAATTCCCTTAGAAACCTCAATAGGTTACATTTTCACATTTTTGCAAGATTTACCCCACTAGCGCACCCATGATGTCCAAAGGAAAATAAAATCCCATTGAAAGTGCTTATGTATAAAGGTATTCATTTCCCTCAATAGATATCCATTTACAACCAAAAAAAGTGCATGAGTTTCCTCAAATATACTAAACTTGAAAAAGAGATTGTCATTACAAACCAACTATTTCAAATCCCCTAATGATATCATTATGTCCTTATGAACCCCTATTGTTATATGCATGTACACAACCTAGTTCTACACTTAGTT
>Ga0116226_10001220_pt1 | contig 22233 bp, 18 predicted proteins | sample S1TSphfallax_FD_89692 | JGI IMG/M metagenome (GOLD analysis project Ga0116226, IMG submission 89692) | Host-associated microbial communities from peat moss isolated from Minnesota, USA - S1T2_Fa - Sphagnum fallax MG | ecosystem: Host-associated > Plants > Peat moss > Unclassified | place: USA... | reverse complement strand
GGCGGGGGCGGCGACTGAAGCCGCAGTGGCGGGCTGGGCCTGGGCGGCGAGGCGTTTCTTCAGGTCGTAGCACCAAGTGCCGAAGTGGTCGATCCATCCCTCAACGGCGAATTGCCAGTCGCCGAGTTTTTCGGCGAGGAACGTGGCGGTGTAGATGTCGTTGGTCTGGGCCGCGAGGGGAGCGGAGCGCCAGCGGCGGTCGCCTTTGGCGCGGTAGAGGAGCTGGCCGGCGACGTGGTCGTGGCCGTCGCCGAAGACGGCGGCGGTGACGGTGACGGTGTCTCCGAGAAAGCGGCGGGCGGGGTAGCGGCCGCACTCGACCTTGGGCGATTTCAGCTCGATGACGACACGCTTGCGGCCTTCGGAGGGTTTCATGGGATGGATGTTCCTTTGGGGTTCGGGTCGATTGGGCGGGGGGTGTGCCGCGCCATTGGCATCCTATTCGATCTGAGGCTGGAGGTACAGGTGCGGGATGGAGGGATGAGGTGGTTCCTCCCACCCATGACGGTGAGACTGTTATGAGTGGGGCACCCGGTGAATTGGCTTGGGCACCCGAGCGCCCGTACGTAGGGAAGATAGAGGCGGGACGCAGATCCTTCGACTCCGTCCGCCGCAAGAGCGCGGCAGACTGCGCTCAGGATGACACATCGTTTGGGGAACGGGCTTCACGGGAGAGTTCAGGAAAGAGGGAAAGTTGAGCCAAAGGAAACAGGACAAGAGTCTGCCGCTGCATGGGGCGAGGATTGAGGATTACGCGCTGATCGGGGACTGCGAGACGGCGGCGCTGGTCTCGCGCGAGGGGTCGATCGACTGGCTGTGCCTGCCGACCTTCTCCTCGGCGGCGTGTTTTGCGGCGCTGCTGGGGACGCGGGACCATGGCTACTGGAAGATCGCACCGGACGGCAAAGGCCGGAGCGGCAAGGTGACGGGAATTCAGCGCAATTACGCCGGGACCACGATGGTCGTCGAGACGATGTTTGAGACGAAGACGGGCGCTGTGGTGCTGATCGACTTCATGCCGACCGAGGGGCGGGACTCGAACCTGGTGCGGATCGTGCGGGGGCTGCGGGGCAGGGTCGCGATGCAGGCCGACCTGGCGCTGCGGTTCGATTATGGGAGGACGGTGCCGTGGGTCACGCGGAAGGATCAGGAGCTGCACGCGGTCGCCGGGCCGGACATGGTGGTGGTGCGCGGCAGGCATGAGGGGGCGGGGGAGATCACGCTCGCGGGCGAAGGGCAGTCTACGGTAGGCGAGTTTGTGGTGAAGGAGGGCGAGACGGTGTGGTTCACGCTGACCTACAGCTCTTCCCTGGGAGATGTGCCGAAGCCACTCGATGTGGAGGCGAGCCTGGCGGCGACGAAGAGCTTCTGGACGGAGTGGATGTCGGGATGCAGGTACGAGGGCGAGTATGCGGAGTCGGTGCTGCGGGCGCTGATGACGCTGAAGGCGATGACGTACAGGCCGTCGGGCGGGATTGTGGCGGCGGTGACAACGTCGCTGCCGGAGAGTATCGGCGGGGTGCGGAACTGGGACTATCGGTATTGTTGGCTGCGGGACACGTCGTTCACGCTGCTGGTGCTGCTGCAGGCGGGATATCGCGAGGAGGCAATTGCGTGGCGCAAGTGGCTGCTGCGGGCGGTTGCGGGCGAGCCCGGGCAGGTGCAGACGATCTACGGCATCTGCGGCGAACGCGAGCTGCAGGAGTGGGTCGCTGACTGGCTGCCGGGGTATGAGAACTCGAAGCCGGTGCATATCGGCAACGGGGCGGTGGGGCAATTTCAGTTGGATGTGTTTGGCGAGGTGGCGGCTGCGCTGGCGAGGACACCGCAGGCGGAGGACGACATTCGGGTATCGGCGGGGGCGCTGCAGGCGGCGCTCATCAATCATCTCTGCGATGTGTGGGAGGAGCCGGACGAGGGGATATGGGAGGTGCGCGGGCCGCGGCGGCACTTCGTTCACTCGAAGGTGATGGCGTGGGTTGCGGTGGACCGGGCGATTCGGAGCGCGGAGGCAGATCCTGTCCGGTACGATCACGCGGCGGATGTGCGGCGGTGGAAGAAGGTTAGGGAGACGATCCGGGAGCAGGTGCTGAAGAAGGGGTTCGACAGGCGGCTGAACAGCTTTGTGCAGTACTACGGGTCGAAGGAGCTGGATGCGTCGTGCCTGCGGATTGTGCTGGTGGGGTTTCTGCCGCCGGAGGATCCGCGGATTATCGGGACGGTGGAGGCGATCGAGAGGGGATTGATGAAGGATGGGTTTGTGGCGCGGTACGACACGAAGAGGTCGCCGGACGGGCTGCCGGGGAGCGAGGGGTCGTTTCTGGCGTGCAGCTTCTGGATGGTGACGAATTTGTGGCTGATCGGGCGGAAGGACGATGCGAAGCGGCTGTATGAGCGGCTGCTGGGGCTGCGGAACGACGTGGGATTGCTGGCGGAGGAGTACGACGCCGGACGGCAGCGGCAGGTGGGAAACTTTCCGCAGGCGCTGTCGCATATTGCGCAGGTCCATGCGGCGTTTGCGTTGTCGGGGCAGTGGAATCCGGGGGTAATTGGGGCGGGCGAGGGTGTCTCACCTGGGTAGTCGTGGAAGCCGTGTGTCAGAGGCGCAACATGGGGTGCTCGGGCGTTTGTGGATCCCACTCATGACGATGAAGCCGTCATGAGTGGGGCACCCGATTCGAGCCGTGTCTCAGAGGCGGACATGGGGCAGCCGATTCAACCCATGTCTCAGAAGCTGAGACATGGGGCACCCGGGCGTTTGGGGGGCGGGTGTCGGGGTGCAACCTGAGGGGGGTGGACGGGACTCTTACTGGTTTCGTGAGGCCCATGACCCAGATTCCGACGCGTACCCCGAAGTCGACGTACCGGCTGCAACTGCACAAGGGATTTACCTTCGACGACGCTGCGGCGATTGCGGAGTATCTGCGAGAGCTGGGGGTGTCGCATGTGTACAGCTCGCCGTATCTGCAGGCGGCGCCGGGGTCCATGCATGGGTACGACGTGGTGGACCATCGGCGGGTGAACGAGGAGCTGGGCGGGGCGGCGGCGCACAAGCGGTTCTGCGAGCGGCTGGGCGAGGCGAAGCTGGGCCAGGTGCTGGACGTTGTGCCGAACCATATGTCGCTGGGGCGGGAGAACGATTACTGGTGGGACGTGCTGGAGAATGGGACGTCAAGCCGGTATGCGTCGTTCTTCGATATCGACTGGCAGCCGCAGGAGGAGCGGCTAAGGGACAAGGTGCTGGTGCCGGTGCTGGGCGACCAGTATGGGAGAGTGCTACAGGCGGGCGGGATTACGGTGCAGCGGCAGAACAGCCGGTTCCTGGTGAGCGCGGCGGAGCAGGAGTTTCCGGTGTCGCCGGTGTCGCTGACGGCGATTCTGGTGCGGGCGGCGGAGTATGCGAAGTCGGACACGCTGAGTTTTCTGGCGGCGTCGTATGGTCGGCTGCCGGTGCCGGAGTATTGGGACCGGCGGCTGATTCTGACGCGGCACCGGGACAAGACGGTGCTGAACGGGCTGCTGGGGCGGCTGTGCGCGGAGGAGCCGGCGACGTGCGCAGAGATCGATCGGGCGGTGGCCGAGCTGAACCACAATCACGACGCGCTGGACGATTTTCTGAACCAGCAGAGCTATCGGCTGGCGTACTGGAAGACGGCGGACCAGCAGCTTGGGTACCGGCGGTTCTTCGATGTGAATACGCTGATCGGGCTGCGGATGGAGCGGGAGCATGTGTTCGAGGAGACCCATGCGCTAGTGCTGGAGTGGCTGAAGGAGGGGGTTCTGGATGGGGTGCGGATCGACCATCCGGACGGGCTGAGGGACCCGCTGGAATACTTCACGCGGCTGCGTGCGGCGGCACCGGAGGCGTGGATCGTGGCGGAGAAGATCCTGGAGCCGGGGGAGTTTCTGCGGGAGAGCTGGCCGATCGAAGGGACGAGCGGGTACGACTTTCTGAACGTGGCGCTGGATTTGCTGGTGGAGCCGAATGGGCTGGTGGAACTGGCGGAGATTTATGCGGAGTTCACGGGGCAATCGACGGACTTCGCGGCGATTGCGCACGAGAAGAAGCTGGGGGTGACGCAGGAGGCGCTGGGAAGCGATGTGAACCGGCTGACGTCGCTGTTTGTGGACATCTGCGAGTCGAACCGGAACCAGCGCGATTACACGCGGGCGGAGGTAAGGCGGGCGATCCGGGAGCTGGCGGCGTGCTTCAAGGTGTATCGGAGCTATGTGGTTCCGGGGCGACAGGAGATCACGGCGGAGGACCGGGAGGAGATCCGGTCGGCGGTGGAGTGCGCGAAGGCGGCGCGGACGGACATCGATGGGGGACTGTTCGATTTTCTCGGGGATGTGCTGACGCTGGAGGTTACGGGCCGGCAGGAGGGGGAGTTTCTGCTGCGGTTTCAGCAGTTTACGAGCCCGGTGATGGCGAAGGGCGTGGAGGACACGGCGTTCTACTGCTATAACCGGCTGACGGCGCTGAACGAGGTGGGGGGCGATCCGGCGCGGGAGGGCGGGACGGTTGCGGCGTTTCATGCGTACCAAGGGAAGATGCAGGCGACGCATCCGATGACGATGACGACGCTTTCGACGCACGACACGAAGCGGAGCGACGATGTTCGGGCGCGGCTGGCGGTGCTTTCGGAGATTCCGGAGGCGTTTGGTTCGGCGATCGACCGGTGGTCGGAGCATACGGCGCGGTATCGCGGGGATGCGGTGGATAAGGGGACGGAGTATTTCTACTATCAGACGGTGATTGGGGCGTGGCCGATTGCGCCGCCGGGGCCGGAGTTCATCGCGCGGATGAAGGCGTATATGCAGAAGGCGATGCGGGAGGCGAAGGAGCGGACGACGTGGGTGGCGAACGACAAGGCGTATGAGGAGGCGGTGTCGGGGTTCATCGAAGAGACGCTGGGGGACGGTGATTTTGTGTCGGAGGCGGGGACGTTCGTGGATGGGATCAAGCGGGCGGGGTGGATGAACTCGCTGGCGCAGACGCTACTGAAGTGCGTGGCGCCGGGGGTTCCGGACCTGTACCAGGGCGGGGAGTTGTGGGACCTGAGCCTGGTGGATCCGGACAACCGGCGGCCGGTGGACTACGAGCTGCGAAGGCGGTTGCTGGAGGAGACGCACGGGCTAACGGTGAGTGCGATGATGGAGCGGATGGATGAGGGGCTGCCGAAGCTGTGGACGCTGCATCGGGCGCTGACGCTGCGGAGGGGGCATCCGGAGTGGTTTGGGGAGGCGGCGAGGTATGAGCCGATTGCGGCGACGGGGAAGAAGGCGGCGCACGCGGTGGCGTTTCTGCGGGCGGGGATGCTTGCGGCGGTGGTGCCGCGATGGAGTATGACGCTGCATGGGGATTGGGGGGACACGGCGATCGAGCTGCCGGAGGGGCGATGGACGAACCGGTTTACTGAGGAGCCGCTGCTGGGCGGAAGGGTGATGCTGGCGGAGTTGCTGGGGGAGTTTCCGGTGGCGTTGTTGACGAAAGAGGAGGTGTGATGCACGAGTTCAAGGTGTGGGCGCCGAGGCCGAAGAGGGTCCGGGTGCAGGTGCGGGGTGAGGCGTTTGCGATGGCGGGGCCGGACGAGCGTGGGGTGTGGCAGGCGTCGGCGGCGTCGGCGGGGCCGGGGGACGATTATGGGTTTCTGCTGACGGATGAGTGCGGGGAAGAGAGCGGGCCGTGGCCGGATCCGCGGAGTTTGTGGCAGCCGAAGGGGGTGCATGGGCTGTCGCGGATCTACGACCAGGCGGCGTTTGGGTGGAGCGATGCGACGTGGCAGGGGCCGCCGCTGACGGGGGCGGTGATCTACGAGATGCATGCGGGGACGTTCACGCCGGAGGGGACGTTCGACGCGGCGATTGCGAAGCTCGACCACCTGGCGAAGCTCGGCGTGACACACATCGAGGTGATGCCAGTGGCGGCGTTTCCCGGCGACCGGGGGTGGGGATACGACGGGGTGGCGCTGTTTGCGGTGACGGAGAACTACGGCGGGCCGGACGCGCTGAAGCGGTTCGTCGATGCCTGCCACGGGCAAGGGCTGGCAGTGCTGCTGGACGTGGTCTACAACCACTTCGGGCCGGTGGGGAACTATACGGGGAAGTACGGGCCGTATGTGACGGACAAGCATGTGACGCCTTGGGGCGACGCGATGAACTTCGAGGGCGAGGGCTCGGACGAGGTGCGGCGGTTCTTCTGCGACAACGCACTGATGTGGATGCGGGAGTTTCACTTCGACGGATTGCGGCTGGACGCGGTGCATGAGTTTGTGGACCGGTCGGCGCTGCATTTTATGGAGCAGCTCTCGGCGGAGGTGGATGTGGCGAGCGCGATGCTGGGGCGGCGGCTGGTGCTGATCGCGGAGAGCGACCTGAACGACCCGAAGATCGTGACGCCGCGGGAGGCGCGGGGGTACGGGATGGATGCGCAGTGGAGCGACGACTTCCACCATGCGCTGTTTGCGCTGCTGCATCACGAGCATGGCGGGTACTACGAGGACTTTGGGTCGCTGGAGAAGCTGGTGAAGTCGCTGACGAGCGTGTTTGTGTACGACGGTGTGTACTCGAAGTACCGGAAGCGTTGCCATGGGCGGCCGGTCTCGGGGCTATCGGCGCACCACTTTGTGGGGTTTATCCAGAACCACGACCAGATCGGCAACCGGGCGGTGGGCGACCGGTTGGAGCAGATTGTGGGCATGGAGCGGGCGAAGGTAGCGGCTGGGGTGGTGCTGACTTCGCCGTTCGTTCCGATGATCTTCCAGGGTGAGGAGTTTGCGGCGTCGAGTCCCTTTCAATACTTCGCGGACCACGAGGACGAGGCGATGGCGAAGATGGTCTCGGCGGGGCGGAAGAAGGAGTTTGCGGCGTTTGGGTGGGACGCGGGCACGATTCCGGACCCGGAGAAGCGGGAGACGTTCGAGCGGTCGAAGCTGAAGTGGGAGGAGGTGAGCGAGGGGAAGCACGCGGAGATGCTGGCGTGGGTGACGAAGCTGATCCACATCCGGCGGGGGTCGATGTCCTTGAACGACGGCGATACGGGGCATACGCAGGTGCGGTTCGACGGGGAGAAGAACTGGCTGGCGATGGAGCGCGGGCTTGTGCAGGTGCTGGTGAACCTAGGGGCGGAGGTTGTGGAGTTCGAGTTGGGGGAGGGGTACAGGGTGGCGGCCGAGTCGAAGGACGGGGTGGAGGTGAAGGCGGGGAGAATCACGGTGCCGGTGAATTCGGTGGTGGTGGTTTCGGCGGAGGGGGTTTAGAGCGAGGTCGGGCAGGCGGCTCGAAGGCTAAAGCCCTGCGAAAGGGCGGTGATGGAGTGCGGGGGTGAGGCCCGTTGCTGCTGCGCGATGGTGCGGGGGGGACGGGGCTGGAGATGCCGAGGGGGCGAAGGATCTTACCGAAGGTGCGAACAACTGGATGGACGGCAGTTTCCCTCTAAGGAGCAGGTTACTTCTGCTGCGGCGCGGGGTGCGCGGTGTCGCGGACGGAGGGCTGCATCCGACTGAAAGGGCCAACTATTGCGACTGAAAGGACCAACTATGACGATGTGTCTGGCACGTCCGACCGGGCTGCGCGGGGGTGTTCGCGCGGGAGTTGCCGGGGTTGCGCTGGCGCTGCTTTGCGGCGCAATGGGAGTGGTGGCGCAGGGCAAGCCGGCGGCGAAGCCCATTGCGACGCCGGATGTGATTGTGTTTACGAATGGCGACCAGCTTACGGGGACGGTCGAGCGGGGCGAGGGCGATTCGATTGTGTTCAAGAGCGATATGGCGGGGGAGATCACGGTGCCGTTCGCGAAGATCAAGGAGCTGAGGTCGCATGGGACGTTCGCGCTGCTGCGGAAGGACACGAAGACGCCGACGACGAATGTGCAGGAGGGGACGCTGAGCTATTCCGATAGCAAGGTGACGGTCACGAGTGCGGCGACTGGCGGGACGGAGACGGTGGGGACGAAGGATGTCGCTTATCTGATCGACGGGACGACGTACGACAACCAGGTGAATGTGCGGCCGGGTGTGCTGACGGGATGGAAGGGCGCGGTGACGGGCGGGGCGACGTTTGTGCGCTCGACGCAGAACGGGTCGACGTTCACGGCGGGAACGACACTGGTGCGGGCGGTTCCGCTGGCGGGATATCTGCCGGCGAAGAGCAAGAGCCTGTTCAACCTGACGGAGACGTATGGGAAGCTGACGCAGCCGGTGATTCCGCAGACGGTGCCGCCGACGGCGCCTTCGATTGCGAAGACGGACATCTTCGGGGCGGGATTCGAGCAGGATGAGTACTTGTCGCCGCGGTTCTACGCGCTGGGGCATACGAACTTCAACCATGACTATTCGCAGGGGCTGCGGCTGCAGCAGGTGTATGGCGCGGGCATGGGGTGGACGCCGATCAAGACGGGGAAGCAGCAGCTGGATGTGAAGGCGGACCTGCACTACGAGAAGCAGAACTTCGAGCCGCCGACGGTGAACGCGAACCTGATCGGTTCGACGATCTCGGAGCTGTACCACCGGACACTGCCGTGGAAGATCGTGCTGAACGAGAACGCGGATATTCTGCCGGCGTACAACGAGGCGAACGACTACTCGGCGGACGCGACGGTGGCGTTTGTGCTGCCGGTGTACAAGCGGCTGGGGGTGAACTTCACGACGACGGACAATTTCTTGAACGATCCGGCGGCGGGATACAAGAAGAACAGCTTCCAGTTTGTGACGGGGGCGACGTACACGCTGCCGTAGGTTACGACGTGAAGCAAATCTCTTGGGAAGGTCTACCAGACGGTCTCCAACCCGGCTAAACGAATCCGCCGGTCGCGGCTAATCAGCGGAACATTCAAATAGATCGCGGTCGCGGCGATCATCCGGTCGGGCATATCTGGAACTTCCACGCGTGAGACCAGCCGCATGGACCGCACGATGGAGGCGGTGAAAACAGCCTCCGTGAAGGCATGGCCGGGATCGGCAAGCGCCCCCATAAGGTCGTTATACGCTGACGCGGGGATCCTCCCTTTTTCGATGAGGTATACCAACTCCGCCAAGGTGATGGTGGAGATTGCGATCTGTTGTCGCGTTTCGAAAGCTGCATCCATGAAGGTTCTGGCTTGGATGGATAGTCGTTTGTCGTCTTAGAGGTGCCATAGCGCCGCGTGAGTGTCGGCGACCGCGGAAATCAATCGAAGCCTTCCCCAAAGCAGCGGAACATCTCAGCACGGTTCGCGTCGATCTCTTCCGCGGAAGGCGCTTCTCCGTACTTTGCGAACATCCCACGTCCGGACTTGAACGGTGCGGCGGGCAGTTCAGAATCGATCAAAGGCGCGAGGTCGCGTGAAGGACCTCGCGTGCATAAGCCGACGGCGATACACCGTGTGCGTCCGCCTGCACCTTCAACGCCGCCTCCAGGTTCTCTGGAAGTTCGAGAATCATAGTTTGACCCGCCTGTCCCGATTTTAACGTTTCGTTTTACGGCGGCAAATGATACTGCTTATTTCGCTGCCGTCAGGATCGCCATGACGGGGTCGGGGAGGGGCTGGTCGGCGTTCTTGAGGAGGAGACTGACCTGCCACATCTGGGTTTCGGAGAGGACGTGCTGGTAGGAGGGCATTCCGGTGAGGCGGATGCCGTTGGCGACCTTCCAGTAGGTCTCGCCGGGGTCGTCGTCGCTGACGCCGACGACGTTGTTGCGGGCGTGTTTCTTCCAGAGTTGGGGTGCGACGGGGTACATGTACTTGGCGAAGGGGACGTCGCGGCCGGGCGTGCCGCGGCAGGAGGCGCACTCGGATTTGTAGACATGGGCGCCGGCCTCGAAGGCGTCTTCGCTGGTGCCGAAGGGTGGGGACTTGATCTCGCGGTCGATGCGGGCGTTGAAGGGCAGATGGACGATGGCCTTCTCGAAGGGGAAGGGTTTATCGGCGACGGCGACCGGCAGGGGGCCGAACTTGAGGTATGCGGCGAGGGAGAGGGCAGCGAGGAGCAGGGCGCAGAGGAACCCGAGGAGGAATCTGGCGAAACCGCCGCGTGAGTTTGTAGACTTCGCCATATTGCCGCTCCCTGCCTAGTTGGACGCTGTATGGTTTGAGGATCACGGGTTGACGACCGAAAGTTCGAAAGGCCGAAAGCCGCCGCCGTCGCGCCGAAGAAACCCGTTGGATGTTCTAATAATAAAGAACCGCTATGACTGATCGATCCGAGCGAGCGCATGACGGTCTCGGGTACAGGCTCCACGGTATCAAAACGAAGGTCCTTGCAGGGGTACATTCTTGATGTTTGTTTTCGGACGGAGCACGAAGGGTTTCGCGGCGGTATTTTTGGTCGCCGCCGTGGTGGTGGCAACGGCAACGGCACCGGCGCAGTCGACGCGGCGGCAGCGGCGGGAGACGAATGCGAACCGGCAGGCGCGCATCCAGCGGACGATCAACGAGACGTATACGAAGCGGTACGAGGTCTTCGGCGGGGGCGGGTTTCTGCGGTTCCGGTCCGGGGAGTACCTGAAGCGGAACAGCGAGATCACATGGGCGGCGAGCGGGACGTACTTCCTGAACGAGAAGCTGGGCATTACGGGCGAGGCGCAGGGGGATTACGGGAATGCGAAGATCCCGAACATCTTTGCGCTGAACGGCCAGTACAACCCGCTGATCAACGAGTACCTGTTTTCGGGCGGGCCGACGTACCGGCTGCGGCTGCGCGAGAAGTACGCCATCTCGGCGGTCGCGACGGCGGGCCTCGCGATCGGGAACTTCAGCGGCGGCAATAAGGGCGTGGCCTCGCAGACGGTGGGGATGTGGTACTCGACGAACCGGCCGGTGTTTACGGCGGGGGTGAACTTCGACTACAACTTCTTCCCGAACCTGGCGTTCCGGTTCACGCCGCAGTTTGTGGGGACGACGTTTACGGGGACGACGGCGACGGGGCCACTGGCGTCGGGTGGGACGCAGACGGGCGGGTTCGAGACGAACCTAGGATTCAACGCGGGGTTTGTGTACCGGTTTGGAAAGATCAAGTAGCAATTTCGGAAGCATAATCAGTCGCAGCGAGGTGCATCGATGGCCGCAGCGAGCACAGCCGCAGTACCCACTTTCCTCTCAATCGAGCAGTACCTCAACACGACTTACCGGCCCGATGTCGATTACGTTGACGGACATATCGAGGAGCGGAACTTGGGCGACACCGATCACGGGAAGATACAGAAGCGACTGCTCATCCTTCTGTCGCTTCGTGAAGAGGAATGGGGTGTCGAGGCCCTCCCCGAAACCCGCGTCCAGGTCTCGCCGACCCGCTTCCGCGTCCCCGACGTGTGCGTCGTTCGCGGAGGCGATGCTGACGAATCGACCGTGACCTCAGCACCGCTGCTCTGCCTCGAAGTGCTTTCGCCGGGCCAAGCCCTCGCGGCGGTCCGCGAACGCGCACAGGACTTCTTCAACATGGGAGTATCCGAGATCTGGGTCTTCGACCCGCCAAGCCAGACCGCCTACGTCTGTTTGCCCGATTCTGTGACCGAGTACAAGGACGGAACATTGCGTCTCGGAGGGACGCCCATAGAACTTTCTCTCGCGGAAGTCTTCAAGGCTTTGAAGCGAAGATCGGATGAGTAGACTGCTTCGGCTCCTTTCATTTGTAGCTTTGGCGGCAATCATTGCCTCCGCTTGCTCAGCGCTCGTCTACGGCCAGACTGCACCCCGTCCCGAACAACGGCCCGAATGGAAAGCGTTCTACGCGAGCCAGAAGACTTACAGGAGCCGCGGAACCGAAGCGCTCGCAGCCGAAAACGCACTGGAGAAGCAGGACGAATGCAAGGATGCAGTAAGTACGCTCCAGATCGGCCAGTGCGAATCGCGTCTGTTTGAGTCCACGCAGCGAAATTACATCAACTATGTACGCGCCATCGGTGCGCTTCTTCGGCTCGATCCGCCGGGAGCCAAGACCCCGGATGAAGCGGCCATGCCAGACGCAGGCCGCGCCTTCGATGCCGCCGAGGCGTTGTGGATCAAGTACAGAGACTCACAGTGCGAATCGGGCGGGAATTTATACTGGGGCGGAACGATGCGTCCAGGCGCAATCCTCGGCTGTCGCATAAAACTGACGCAGCGGCACATTCAGGACCTTGCAGAGATCTACGCCGATCTCTGGAGCTAGGAATCATGGCCATCATCAAGCAGGACGACTTCATCCAGAGCGTCGCCGACGCGCTCCAGTACATCAGCTTCTACCATCCCGTCGACTACATCACGAACCTCGCCCGCGCCTACGAGATGGAGCAGTCCCACGCTGCCAAGGACGCCATCGCGCAGATCCTTATCAACTCCCGCATGTGCTTCGAGGGTCACCGGCCGATCTGCCAGGACACTGGCATCGTCACAGCGTTCGTGAAACAAGGAATGGAAGTCCAGTGGGAGCCGAGCGCCTCCCAAGGCATGATGACCATGCAGCAGATGGTCGATGCCGGTGTCCGGCAGGCGTGGAAGAATCCCGACAACACGCTGCGGCCGAGCCTGCTCGCCGACCCGGCTTTCACCCGCAAGAACACCGGCGACAACACGCCCGCGATGGTGGTTGTCGAACTCGTTGCGGGTGGTGCGGTCGATGTGACGGTCGCGGCCAAGGGCGGCGGATCGGAGGCGAAGTCGAAGTTTGCCATGCTCAATCCGTCCGATTCCATCGTCGACTGGGTGCTGAAGACCGTGCCGACGATGGGCGCGGGCTGGTGTCCGCCGGGGATGCTCGGCATCGGCATCGGCGGCACGGCGGAGAAGGCGATGGTGCTGGCGAAGGAGTCGCTGATGGACCCCATCGACATGCGGGAGCTGATCGCGCGGGGGCCGAAGACCAAGATCGAGGCGCTGCGAATTGAGCTGTATGAGAAGGTCAACCAGTTGGGCATCGGGGCGCAGGGGCTGGGCGGTTTGACGACGGTTCTGGATGTAAAGATCATGGACTTTCCCACCCACGCCGCGAACCTGCCCGTCGCGATGATCCCGAACTGCGCGGCGACGCGGCATCTGCATATACGGCTGGACGGGTCGGGACCGGTGATGGCCGACCCGCCGTCGATCGATGCGTGGCCGAAGCTGGTGTACGACGTGCATACGGCGCGGCGGGTGCATCTGGATACGGTGACGCATGAGGAGATCAAGAGCTGGAAGCCGGGCGAGGTGGTGCTGCTGACGGGCAAGCTGCTGACCGGGCGGGATGCGGCGCATAAGCGGCTGATCGAGATGCTGAACAAGGGCGAGGCGCTGCCGGTGGACTTCAAGGGAAGGTTTATCTACTACGTGGGGCCGGTGGACGCGGTACGGGACGAGGCGGTTGGTCCGGCGGGGCCGACGACGGCGACGCGGATGGACAAGTTCACACGGCAGTTGCTGGAGGCGACGGGGCTCTACGGGATGATTGGGAAGGCGGAGCGCGGGCCGGAGGCGATTGCGGCGATCAAGGACAATGAGGCGGTGTACCTGATGGCGGTGGGCGGGGCGGCGTACCTGGTGTCGAAGGCGATCAGAAATGCGCGGGTGCTGGCGTTCGCGGACCTGGGGATGGAGGCGATCTACGAGTTCGAGGTGGTGGACATGCCTGTGACCGTGGCCGTCGATGCGAAGGGGACGAGCGTGCACACGACGGGGCCGGCGGAGTGGAAGGCGCGGATCGCGGGAACGCTGGGTGGCGTGGCGATTCTGCAGTGAGGGATGGCGGGCGGCAAGAAGGGGGACGGGTCAGGGATTGGGCACCCGTGCCCCAGACTCCGCTCGGAAGGGTTCGAAGAGCAATGGCGCTGGGAGCTTCGTCTGGTTCCTTCGACTGCGTGTGGCGCAAGAGCGCACCACACTTTGATCAGGATGACACTGAGCGTGATGCGGCGCACTTAAGACTCAAGACACTGAATTAAGACTCAAGACATGAACTTCAGACACGAATTTGAGGCGTGAACTTGAGACGCAAGGCACGAACGCGATCGATCAGAGGTTGGTGCGCCGCTCGGAGCGGGGCGGGGTCAGGCGGACAATGTCGGGGGTTTCGTTCGAAGGGAGATCGCGGCGGAGGCGTATCGCGATCAGTTCGACGCAGGGGACGAGGATGGCGAGACCGATGACGCAGCTGGCGAAGACGAGAAAGGATTGCAGGGGTTCAGACATGGGAGACCTCCTGGGATTAGTGAGCCAGAGGGCGGGAGCGTTTCAATCCGGATGAGGGCGCTGGGCTGACTCAGCCGATGCGGGAGGTGCCTTCGCGGCCGGGGGCGACGGGGGCGACGACGGGTTTTGCCTTTCGGGAGAGTACGACGCGGTGGCGGGTGCGGCGGTTGTCCGAGGCGTGGTCGATCTTCTTCCAGAAGCCGACGAAGTAGTCGATGGCGGAGATGATGGAGACGATGCTCATCCAGTAGATGGCGGAGATGGCGATGAAGCGGACGCCGAAGACGTATCCGCCGTGGATGCTGGGGAAGAAGAGCCAGTAGTCCCAGCGGTGGGCGAGGATGGCGGCGACGACGGAGACGATCTGGATGACGGTTTTGAGCTTGCCGATCTCGGATGCCTCGATGGCGAATCCTTCGGCGGCGGCGATGGAGCGGAGGCCGGAGACGAGGAACTCGCGACCGATGACGAGGACGGCGATCCAGGGCGGGACGATGTCTGGGGTGTAGGCGACGAGGATGATGAAGGCGGCGGAGACGAGGAGCTTGTCGGCGAGGGGATCGAGGAGGATGCCCATGGTGGTGATCTGGTTTCGTTTGCGGGCGAGGTAGCCGTCGAGCCCGTCGGTGATGCTGGCGAGGATGAAGACGACGGAGGCGATGAGTTCCTGCTCTCCGCCCATGAGGCCGGGCTGACCGTGGCCGCGGAAGGGGAAGGCGGCGGAGAGGATCCAAATGAGCAGCGGCACGCTGGCGATGCGGCTCATCGTGATGGAGTTGGGCAGGTTCATGGGGTCAGGTTCATGAGCATCGGGCCGCCACTTGCCCGGGGTGCCTGGCGCGAGCTTGAACGCCGCCGGGCGGAGGTGGGGTTAGAAGCATTCTGTCACATCGGGGGCGGCGCTGTTTGGGGTTCGCGAGGACGGGGGACAGGTTTGTCCCTGTTTGACGCGGTCGCAGGGCTCGAGCGATTCGCGAAACTCTGCGCGCAGCTGGAACGTAAACGCAAGATGCTGGTCGTCCCTGGGGCTGCCTCGGCAAGGCATCACGAACGGTGTCGATGAATTTGTGGAGAGGTGGTCATGAAGGTCGAATGGTTCGACGTTCGCGGTGGTGTGTCTGGTGTCTGCGCGTCTGGGTTCCGCGCGTGGAAGGCGCGTGTTTTGTTGCTGTGCGTGTTCTGCCTTCCGGGTATGTCTGGCTGCAACAGCGTCCGGGTAAAGCTGGGGATGCGGGTGTACATCGCGAAGCTGCCGGTCTCGTCGATGGACGCGAGCCTGCCGAAGGATCCAGCCGGGATTGCGCCGGGGGAGAAGTCGCCGCTGGTGGCGACCTTCAAGCAGCCAAACGGCAAGGTGCTGGCGACCGAGGGCCAAGGCAAGGGTAAGGTGCTTTGGAGCGACATGGCGGTTGCGGCGACGCTGGTCTCGGTCAACAAGAAGGGCGTCGTCTCGCTGCCGCATGACCCGAGAAAGAGCGACGGGAAGATGGGCCATGTGACGATCACGGTTCCGAGCCACCCGGATTTGAAGGCAGAGCTCGATATCCCAGTACGGTACGACTATGCCTTCTCGGCGAACTTTCCAGGCAGTAACGGTCCGGATGGCATGGCGGGCACGGACGGCACGGACGGCACGAGCGGAAGCGACGGATCGACGGACCCGAATAATCCGTCGCCAGGCGGCAATGGGACCCCCGGCACCAGCGGGAGCAACGGCACGGACGGGGGCAACGGAGGGGACGCTCCGGATGTGGAGGTGAAGGCGACGCTGCGGGCGGGGAGCCATCCGCTGCTGCAGGTATCGGTGGCGCCGGTGGCTGCGGCCAACGGGTTGCCGGCTCAAGGGATGAAGGAGCGGTTTTTCCTGATCGACCCGCAGGGTGGAACGCTTACGGTGACCGCCGTGGGCGGCGCTGGGGGCAGGGGCGGCAGGGGCGGCAAGGGCGGGCGCGGAGGATCGGGCGGAAGCGGGATTCCTCCCGGCGTGAGCGGTACGAATGGCCAGGACGGCATGAACGGCTCGGATGGAAGTCCGGGGCGGAGCGGCAGGATCACGGTGACGTACGATCCTTCGGTGAAGCCGTACCTGGGGCTGATTCACCTGTCGAACCCGGGTGCGGCGAAACCGGTGTTTAGTGAGGCGGCGGTGGGGCCGTTGTGGTGAGTGCCGCCTTGCAAGGGTCCCCGCTCGGGCGTGGCAGAGCAAGCATCTCCTCCACGGCAGTGGACCACGATGAAGCCGTGATTCACTGCCGCGAAGGATGACAAGGGTAACGGTGGTGGCAGGAGCGCGGAGCTACGCGTAGATGCCGCGCTGTTTGGTGGTGTAGGCGACGCGGTCGATGGCGAGCATGTAGGCAGCGATGCGGTTGTTGACGGAGTGGGTGGTGGCGTAGTGGACGACGTCGTCGAAGCTGGCGGACATGATGGTGTCGAGCCGGCTGTTGACCTCGGCTTCGGTCCAGAAGTAGCCCATGCGGTCCTGGACCCACTCGAAGTAGCTGGTGGTCACGCCGCCGGCGTTGGCGAGGATGTCGGGGATGACGAAGGTGCCTTTTTCGGCGAGGATCTGGTCGGCGACGACGGTGGTGGGTCCGTTTGCGCCCTCGCAGAGGATGCGGCATCTCAAATTAGCTGCGTTCTTGCTGGTTATGACGTTCTCGGTCGCAGCGGGGATGAGGATCTCACACTCGCGGGTGATGAGTTCGTCTTTATCGACGGCTTCGCCGCCGGAGAATCCGTTGATGGTTCCGGCGCGCTTGCGGTGCGAGGTGAGGGAGGGGATGTCGAGGCCGTTGGGGTTGTAGAGAGCGCCGTCCCACTCGGTGAGGCCGATGATGGTGTAGCCCTTCTCATAGAGGAGCTTGGCGGCGTTCGAGCCGACGTTGCCGAAGCCCTGGATGATGACGCGGCAGCCTTCGACGGGGAGGTTGAAGTATTTGAGGGCGGAGTCGCAGACGACGGAGATGCCGCGGCCGGTGGCTTCGCGACGCCCGCGCGACCCGCCGATGCTGACGGGTTTGCCGGTGACGACGGAGGTGACGGTCTGGCGCATGTGCATGGAGTAGGTGTCCATGATCCAGGCCATGGTCTGCTCGTCGGTGCCCATGTCGGGTGCGGGGACGTCTTTTTCGGGGCCGAGGAACTCGATGAGCTCGGCGGTGTAGCGGCGGGTGAGGCGTTCGAGCTCGCCTGGGGACATGTTCTTGGGGTCGCAGATGACGCCCCCCTTGGCTCCGCCGAAGGGGATGTTGACCACGGCGCACTTCCAGGTCATCCACGAGGCCAGAGCCCGGACCTCGTCCAGGGAGACATCCGGCGAGTAGCGGATGCCGCCCTTCGCGGGCCCGCGCGAGATGGAGTGCTGGACGCGGTAGCCGGTGAAGACTTCGATGGAGCCATCGTCCATGGCGACGGGGATGTGGACGATGATCTCGCGCTGGGGATAGCGGAGGACCTTCCAGATGCCGGGGTCGAGGTTGAGTTTTTTTGCGGCGATGTCGAAGCGGGCGGCCTGGGCCTCCCAGGGATTGGTCTCCTGCTCAAGCGTCATCGTCGTGGATGGCGATTGGTCGGGAGTCGTGAGTGCTTGCATGGCGGGGTCCTTTTTCAGTTCTATTGCGGGGATGAGTGATTCGACTGGCATGGTGCTTCCTTAGTGACCCGGGATGGCGACGTCGTGGTCGGTCCGTTGGGCGACTGGGAAGTATAGGCTTTGCGATGAACGGTTTACAAACTGCCGCCGGGTCCATTTCGGGGTACTCCGGCGGGAGTGCGCGGCATGCTTCCTCTCCGTTTGGATGCACGAAGTATGGACGGGTTACGGGCGATTTATGATGAACGGGCGATGCCGACTCCTTCTCTGACCCTCCCTTCCGCGCGCGAGTTTAGGACGCTCGCGAAGACCCACACGCTGGTGCCGGTGTACCGGACCGTGGTTGCGGACCTGGAGACGCCGGTCTCGGCGTTTCTGCGCATTGCGGCGGAGGTGCCGGAGGCGTTTCTGCTCGAATCCGTCGAGGGCGGTGAGCGCGTGGGCCGCTATACGTTTATCGGCATCGAGCCGTATAAGAAGATGGTGTCGCGGGGCAGGGCGATCGTGATCGAGGAGGGCCGGAAGAGGCAGAGTTTTGAGGGCGACATCTTCGAGGAGCTGAAGGCTGCGCTGGGCGGGCACAAACCGGCGCGGCTGGGGGGCCTGCCGCCGTTTACGGCCGGGGCGGTGGGATTTTTTGCGTACGATGTGGTGCGGCAGATCGAGCGGCTGCCGGAGTTGGCGAAGGACGAACTGGGGGTGCCGGATGCGTGCCTGATGTTCTTCGACCAGGTGATTGCGTTCGACCATGTGAAGAAGGAGATCCACCTAATGGTGACGGCGGATCTGACGCGGCAGGCCAGGGAGGGCGCGTACGAGCGGGCGGAGAAGCGGCTGGACAGGCTGGAGAAGAGGCTGGCGGGCGCGCTGCCGAAGATGTCGAGGAGGAGGGTGTCGGGGAGGCTGAAGATTACGGCGCGGACGCCGAAGGCGGCGTTTATGAAGGCGGTGGCGAAGACCAAGGAGTATGTGGCGTCGGGGGACGTGTTTCAGTGCGTGCTGTCGCAGCGGTTCGACTGCGAGCCGGGGGTGGATGCGTTTGAGGTGTACCGGGCGCTGCGGATTGTGAACCCGTCGCCGTACATGTACTTTCTGCGGTTTGGGATGGAGGGGGCTGCGGGTTCGGCGAAGGCGGCAGAGGCGAAGAAGGCTGGAGCGAAAGAGACAGTGGCGCATATTGTGGGGTCGTCACCGGAGCTGCTGGTGAGGGTGCATGGGCGGGACGTGGAGTATCGGCCGATTGCGGGGACGCGTCCGCGGAGCGCGGACGAGGCCGAGGACCGGGCGCTCGAAGCGAGTCTGCGGGGGGATGAGAAGGAGGTCGCCGAGCACATTATGCTGGTGGACCTTGGCAGGAACGACGTGGGGCGGGTGAGCGAGTTTGGGACGGTCCGCGTGAAGGACCTGATGTTCGTCGAACGCTACAGCCACGTGATGCACCTGGTGAGCGCGGTCGAGGGCAAGCTGAAGGCCGGGCTGGCGCCGATCGATGCGTTCAAGGCGTGCTTTCCGGCGGGGACGCTGAGCGGCGCGCCGAAGATAAGGGCGATGGAGATCATCGAGGAGTTGGAGCCGGCGCGGCGGGGGGTGTACGGCGGGAGCATCCTGTATGCGGACTTCAATGGGAATCTGGACAGCTGCATCGCGATCCGGACGCTGGTTATGGATGGGAAGCAGGGGCACATCCAAGCGGGGGCGGGGATTGTGGCGGACTCGGTGGCCGAGAGCGAGTATGCGGAGTGTAGGAACAAGGCGCGGGCAGTGGTGCGGGCGATCGAACGGGCAAGGGGAGCTTAGCTGCCACTATTGGCGCTGGGCTTCCCGCTTGGTGATCTCGGCGCTCTCTGCGGATTAGGTCGTTGACAGGAGCTGCGGGACGGTTGAGCATCGGAGACTGGGGTGCGGATATGGAGATCACGGTAACTCCAGAGCTGGAAGCGTACGTTGCGAGCAAGGTTGCGTCCGGCAAGTATTCCTCGGTGAGCGAGGTCTTCGTTGCTGGGCTTGAATCGCTGAGGACGGAGGAGCAGGAGGTCGATCAATGGCTTTTGGAGGAGATCGGACCCGCTTACGACGAGATGCAGGCCCATCCGGATCGAGGCATCCCCATCGATGAGGTTTTCGCTGGCTCGCGGCAGCATCACGAAGACAGAATGAAGACCTTGGCTTGAAGTACTCAGTAATCTTCAGCCCGGACGCCGAACGGGACAAGCGCCGCCTGTATGCTTATATGGCCGAGCGAAGCTGGGAAGACCGCGCTTTCGGTTATATCAGCCGCATCGAGACCTCTTGCAGAAGCCTCGATACCTCTCCCGGAGCGTGGCACGCTGCGGAATGACCTACGCCCGGGTGTGCGTACGATCAGATTCGAGCAGCGCGTTACGATCGCATTTCAGGTAGAGGCAAACCGCGTCACAATTCTTCGTGTTCTCTACGGCGGCCGGGATGTTTCCAAAGCATTCCAGAGCCGGCGAAGCTGAATGAAGCGTTTGCGCCTCCCAGCCGACGACTCGCGCCACTCACCCCGCGTAGGATAATGGAATAGTCATGATCTTCGTGCTCGACAACTACGACTCGTTCACCTACAACCTGGTGCAGTATATGGGGGAGCTGAAGGCGGAGATGGTGATTCGGCGGAACGATGAACTGACTCCCGGCGAGGTGGAGGCGTTGCGGCCTGCAGGGATACTGATCTCGCCGGGGCCTTGCACGCCGCAGGACGCGGGGATCAGCATGGAGCTGATCCGGCACTTCGCGCGGGCGGGTGCTCCGCGGCGGGTTCCCATTCTGGGAGTGTGTCTTGGGCACCAGGCGATCGGGGCGGCGTTCGGCGGTAATGTGGTGCGAGCGGCGAAGCTGATGCACGGCAAGACGAGCGAGGTGGAGCACGATGGGCGGACGATCTTTGCGGGGATTCCTTCGGCGATGACGTGCACGCGGTATCACTCGCTGATTGTGGAGGATGAAGGGCTGCCGGAGGTGCTGGAGGTGTCTGCGCGGGCGGTGGCAAATGGGGATGGCAAGCCGGGGACGATTATGGCGTTGCGGCACCGCGAGTTGCCGATCGAAGGGGTCCAGTTCCATCCGGAGAGCGTGCTGACGGTGCATGGCAAGAGGATCATCGAGAACTTCCTGAGGATGCAATGAGAGGGTTGAGGGCGCGGGGGGCCTGGCTGGGTGCGGGTGCGGCATGGCTGTCGCTGTGCGGCGGGGCAGCTGCGCAGATGCCTCTTGGGAGCGTCTCGACGCTGGATGCGACGGTGACGGGGGCGAGTTCGGTTGCCAACGACCGCGCACAACTGGGGACCAGCGGCACGGTGGTTGCGAACGACCATGCGGCGTATGTGCAGTTGTTCCGTGGGGGGGCGGTGAAGGTATGCGCGACCAGCGGGGTTCACCTGACGGCGGGAGTTGCGGCTGCGGCTGCGGGGCCGGGAGCGCCGCCGATGATGGTTGCGCTCGACCGCGGGGCTGCGGAGCTGCATACGACGGCCGATGCCAGCGACATTGTGATGACGCCGGACCTGCGGATCGGCTTTTCGGATGCGGGGCCGCTGGACCTACGGATCCGGGTGAGCCGGAATGGCGACACCTGCGTGGAGAACCGGGTTGCGGGAGTGCTGAAGCATCCGACGCTGAAGGTAAGCAGCCTCTTTGGGAGCGACAGTTACGATGTGTTGCCGGGGCAGCATGTGTTGTTCGAAAAGGCGAACCTGCATGAGGTGGTGGACAACGAGAGTTCGCCGTGCGGGTGTCCGGAGGCGGCCGTGAAGCCGCCGGTACAGGACGCAGGAGGCATGTTTGTGGGTCCGACGGCGAAGAAGCCGGCGGCGGCGGTCCAGAATCCGTTTCCGGCGGATGTGAGCCAGGGGCTGGCACCGCCGCCGCCGGTGCCGCCCGCGCCGCCGCAAACCTCGCGGACGCCGGTGGCGACTCCGCTGGTGTACACGGGGGATAGTTCGGCAACAGCGGAGAAGGCTGCGACGCCAGCTTCGGGGCAGAAGAAGAAGGGGTTCTTTCGGAGTATCGGCAGGTTCTTCAAGAAGATATTTTGAGGCGCGGTGGAGTTTCTCGATTCCCACCCATGCGCGATACGGCCGCGCATGAATGGGGCACCCGGTGTACGTTCCACCCATGGGCGAGGGACGGAGCGCGATGGATCCGGGTCAGCACATTGCGGCGGTTATACTCTCCGCATGATTCGAGCTGCTTGCGCGTTTCTTGTCGTTTGTGCGGGGGTTGGGCAGAGTGCCGCCCAGGCCAGCCACTGGCCCACGAAGGATGGCCAGTACCGAATTGCGAACTTTCGGTTTGGGACGGGGGAATCGCTGCCGGAACTGCGGCTGCATTACCTGACGCTGGGCACGCTGCATCGCGATGCGGATGGCCATGCGGACAACGCCGTGCTGCTGCTGCATGGCACGGGCGGAAGCGCGACCTCGCTGCTGAACCCGCTGTTTTCGGATGTGCTGTTCGGGCCGGGGCAGCCGCTCGACATTGCGAGGTACTTCATTATTTTGCC
>Ga0116226_10001219_pt1 | contig 22240 bp, 19 predicted proteins | sample S1TSphfallax_FD_89692 | JGI IMG/M metagenome (GOLD analysis project Ga0116226, IMG submission 89692) | Host-associated microbial communities from peat moss isolated from Minnesota, USA - S1T2_Fa - Sphagnum fallax MG | ecosystem: Host-associated > Plants > Peat moss > Unclassified | place: USA... | reverse complement strand
TCTCCCTAGACAGTATCAAGCAATGGGGTGAAAACCGACGGAAGGGCAGGGAGTCTAGCTCCATCTCACGGAAGCGTCTATTGACACATGCGGATACCCTCAGTACCCTTCCCGGCTTTCCGCGAAGGCCGCGTCTTGTCGCGCGGCGTCCCGTTAATTTAACCCGGCTCTCGCTATGAAACGTACATTCAATCCCAGTAACTTGCACCGTGCACGCACTCACGGGTTCCGGGCCCGCATGGCCACGAAAGCCGGTCGCCGCTTGCTCGCCCGTCGTCGTGCAAAGGGCCGCAAGCGCCTCTGCCCGTAACGCCGGCGCCAGGCTCATCGGACCTCCTCAAACTGAGGTTCGAGCCGAGTCGGCGTTTGCATCAACCCGCTGAGTTTCGCGAGGTCCGCACACGGGGACGGCGGGTGAGCGACGACTTTTTCAGTTTATCGGTCCTGGCGAACCATGAAACCCATCCGCGTCTCGGGCTCGCGATCGCTACCCGTACATTCGGCACGGCCGTTGCCAGAAACCGCATCAAACGCCTCACGCGAGAGTCGTTCCGCTTGAATCAACATGCCCTGCCCTCGGTCGATGTGACGGTCAGTGCCCGCGACCCAGCCCGAAAAGCCAGCGCCGCGGAATTGCGCGCCAGCCTGGCGCGTCATTGGCAAACGATCGCGAAGCGGTGGTAGGTCTCGTGCGTCAACTCCTGCTCTGGATCATCCGCGGCTATCAACTCATCCTGAGCCCGCTGCTTGGGCCCCGCTGCCGGTTCTATCCTAGCTGTTCTTGCTACACGCACACCGCCATCGAACGGCACGGCGCCCTGCGCGGCACCTGGCTCGGCCTGCGTCGCATTTTGCGTTGCCACCCTCTGACGCCGGGTGGCTATGACCCGGTGCCGGACAAGAGATCGCTGCATGTCTAACATCCGTCCTTACCTGTGGGCTGCCCTGGCTTTCCTTCTGTTCCTGAATTACCAGGCCTGGGAACATGATTACGCACCCGTCGAAGAGCCGGGAGCCACCCCCATGGCGGCCACGACCGGGGCGCCCGCAGGGACGCCCTCGGCCACTTCCGTACCTCCCAATCTCGACGCCGCGAGTAGCGCCGCCCCGCCCCCGTTGACGACCAGTCCGCCGGCCACGACCGCCGCGCCGTCGGTGGCGAACGCCGGTATTGCCGCCGCCCTGGATCCGACCAGCCCGTCCATCCGGGTGACTACCGACGTGCTGGATCTGCAGATCAATCTCAAGGGCGGGGAGCTCGAACAGGCCGACCTCCTGCGTTACCCGCTGCACAAGGACCAACCCAATGTGCCCGTCCGTCTGCTCAATCACGACAGCGCGAACACGCTTTATGTGATACAGACCGGGTTCGTCGGCAAGGGGGATGATGTCCCCAATAACCTGGCGACCTGGACTTCACCGGACTCCGCCTACGTCCTGGCGCCCGACGCGGATGAACTGCGCGTCCCCTTGACCTGGACCGACGGCCACGGGCTCCAGATCACGAAGACCTTCGTTCTGCGCCGCGGCGACTATGCGATCGGCCTGGACTACATGATCCGCAACGACGGGACGACGCCGCTGCAACTCGCAACCTATTCGCAGATCCTGCGCCACTGGGAACCCGCGAAGCGATCGTATTTCGACGTCGAGACCTACTCCTTCAAGGGCCCCACGGTATGGAACGGCAAGAAGGCCATCGATCTCAAGGTCGAGGACAAGGCCGACGCGACATACACCGATAGCGTGACCAATGGCTGGATAGCCGCCCTGCAACATCATTTCGTCTCGGCCATCGTCCCCACGCCCGACGAGCCGTTCAGGTTCGAGTTGAAGATCATCGGCAAGGATTTCCTGCTGCGCGCCACGGGCCCTACCTTGACGCTGGCTCCGGGTTCCGACACGAAGATCGCCGAGAAACTGTTCGTCGGACCGAAGCTCCAGGCCCAGCTCGCGGGCACGGGCCCAGACCTGCAGCGCACTGTCGATTACGGCAAACTGACCGTCCTTTCGCAGCCCCTGTTCGCCACGCTCAAGTGGGTGCACGGTCTGATCGGCAACTGGGGCTGGTCGATCATCATCGTAACCGCCTTGATCAAACTGGTTTTCTTCCCCTTGAGTCAGGCGAGCGGCCGGTCGATGGCAAAGATGCGCGCCGTCGGTCCGCGAATGAAGCAGATTCAGGAGACCTTCAAGGACGACCGCGAGAAGCTCGGGCGCGCCATGATGGATCTCTACAAGAAGGAAAAGATCAATCCGCTCGCAGGCTGCCTGCCGATGGTCATCCAGATTCCTTTTTTCATCTCGTTCTATTGGGTCCTGCTCGAGAGCGTCGAAATGCGCCAGGCGCCTTTCATGTTCTGGATCAACGATCTGTCGGCCCGTGACCCTTACTTCGTTCTGCCGCTGCTCATGGGCGGGGCGATGTTCGCCCAGTTCAAACTCAATCCCGCGCCGCCCGATCCGATGCAGGCGAAAATCATGCAGTTCATGCCCTTGGTGATGACCGGCATGATGGCCTGGTTCCCGTCCGGCCTCGTGCTCTACTGGCTCACGAACACCGTCTTGTCGATCGCGCAGCAGTGGTACGTGAACCGGGTCGTGGAAACCGAGGCGGCGAAGCGACGCTCCTGAGCTTCGCCTTGGTTCCCTCGGACGCACAGCCGTAGACTGACGTTCGATGCCTGCCGAAGACACCATCGTTGCCATCGCGACCGCCCCCGGCAGGGGCGCGGTCGGCATCGTGCGAGTCTCCGGGCCAGACGTCGCGCGGCACGCCCAAGCGGTCCTCGGTCGGCTGCCCACGCCACGCGTGGCAACTTATGCGAGCTTTCTCGCCGAGGACGGTAGCGCCCTCGATTCGGGTCTCGCCCTCTATTTTCCCGCTCCCGCGTCCTTCACCGGGGAGGCCGTCCTGGAGCTGCAAGGACATGGTGGCGCCGTGGTCCTGAATCTCCTCGTCGAACGGCTCTTACGCCTGGGTTGTCGTCGAGCGCGTGCCGGCGAATTCAGCGAACGCGCTTTTCTCAACGGAAAGCTCGACATGGCGCAAGCGGAGGCCATCGCCGATCTCATCGATGCCGGGACCGGCGCGGCGGCGCGCGCCGCGGTGCGTTCCCTGCAGGGCGAGTTTTCGCGGCGAGTTACCGAGCTGCAGGCGCGCCTGAGCGAACTGCGGGTCTACGTCGAAGCGGCCATCGATTTTCCGGACGAGGAGATCGATCTTCTCGACGATCCGGCCACGGAGTCCCGGCTCGAGGCCATTCTCGGCGCTTACGCGGTCCTCTTGCGCTCGGCGCAGCAGGGCATGCTCTTGCGCGAAGGCATGACGCTCGCGATTGCGGGCAAACCTAATGCGGGGAAATCCAGCCTTTTGAACATGATCGTCGGGCAAGATGTGGCGATCGTCAGCGAAACAGCGGGAACGACGCGGGATGTGCTGCGCCAGAGCATCGAATTGGACGGTCTACCCCTGCATCTCGTCGACACTGCCGGCCTGCGCGAGGCCAGCGACGCCGTGGAGATCGAAGGCATACGCCGCGCGCACCGGGAAATCGGCTCGGCGGACCGTATCTTGTACCTGGCCGACCTGAGCAGTCCGGGTGATGATACGCCGGAAGGTTTGCGCGCAGCCCTGGATGCGCTGCCCGCCGGCGTCGCCGTCACCGTGATTTTCAACAAGATCGATCTCGTTGGACTCTCGCCCAAACTGCTCGCGCGAGCCTCCCCGGCACAGCTCTACCTCAGCGCCCGCACCGGTGCCGGCGTGGACTTGCTCCGGGCGCATTTAAAGGAGTGCGCGGGCTATGGCGGTCCGGAAGCCGGCACTTTTTCGGCTAGAGCCCGCCATCTGGATGCTTTGCGGCGAGCGCTGGACAGCACCCGCGCGGCCGAGCGCGCTTTGCGCGCGACGGGCGCCTTGGAATTGTTCGCGGAGGAGTTGCGCGCCGCCCAGACAGCTCTCGGGGAAATCACCGGGGATCTGACGAGCGACGACTTGCTCGGTCAGATCTTCGGGAGTTTTTGCATCGGAAAATGAATCTTGCGCGCGGGCTTAGACGAGCCGCCTGAATACCTCGGCCCAAGCGCTCCGATCTAGTGCGACTGGGCGCCCTGTTCGTGTGCACTCAAATCGACGAATGATTCCCCGTCGGAAGCCGCCGCAAGACGCGTGGATAGGCTCAAGCCGGCCAATATGGCGATCGTAGCGATGGCGGTATAAATCGGGAAGCGCCAAAACAACCAGAGCATGGTGGTCGCCGAACAGAGCAAAATTGCCACGAACACGACGATGTCGAGTCGAGCGTACGAGTTTTTCATGCCACCTTCCCCCGAAACTGAGCGCTAAGTCACACTTTTTCGCCAACAGAGTGTTTATAGCAGATGCTCGCTGCTTGTCCATCGGTAATCCGCCTAAAACCGCTGTCCGTGTTTGCCTGGAGGTCGTCGTGAGGGCGGCGCGCGCTAACGCTCCAAAATAGTGCAAAAAAACCCCCGAATCCGCTGAGCGCAAGGACTCAGCCCAGCATCGTCTCGCGACGCCAGTGGCGCGCGGTCAAAGCGATCAGAATCGCTGCCGCCCCGAGGCACGACAGCGTCGCGACCACGACGTCGAGCGCATGCACGGGTTCCGCCTTCAAGACGCTCGTCATGAGCAGGTGCTGGCTCAGCGAAGGAATCAACATGAGGGAGCTGCGCGTCTTCAGGGAATAAATGCTGGCGAACGCGATCGGCAGGGTCGGCACCAACAAGACGATCGTCAGATACGTCTGCGCCTCACGATAACTGCGGGTGAACGAAGCCACGAAGGCCATCAAGGCCGCGCCCAGGGGCACGAATGGCAGGCAGATCGCGAACAGCGCAAGGGCCGTTCCGGGCCCGAGATTGGCACTCATGCCCAGGCGCTCGAGCGGCACGAAGCGGAAAACCACGACGAAGGCGCAAAGCGTCACCGCCAGCGAAACACACATGTACGCGCAGGTTGCCGCGATCTTGCCGCCGACCAGCGCAGCGCGGGGAACGGGCAGACTCAACAGAGCCTCGAGCGAACCGCGCTCGCGCTCGCCCGCGGTTGAGTCGATGGCAAGATAGAGGCCGCCCATGAGCAGCGCGAACAACACGAAATAGGTCATGAAGCCGAGCACTGCCACCGCCCGCCCGGTCGGCGTGGCGACATCCACGTCGTTGACCGCGACAGGCACCGTCAGCAGCGGATCCACGCCACGCATTTGCAATCGCTGCTGAGCGATACCGCCCCCATAGCTGCCGAGGATCGCCCGAGCGCGCTCGGCATTCTTTCGGTTCTGCGCATCCGTGCTGTCGGCCACCAGCAGCACCGGCGCCGGCTTGGCCGCCGTGAAACGCTGCGCGTAATCCGCAGGCACGATCAGCACCACGCTTTCCCGGCCGTCGATGACCGCGGTGCGCGCGGCCTCCTCGCTCAAGTCGGCCGAGCGCAGCGTGACTCCGTGAGATCGCAGGAACTGCACCAGCCCCGGTGCCCGCTCGCCGCCCGACAGGGTCAGGCGCAGCGATTGATCCGCCTCGAAGGAATTCTGATCGAGCATGCGCGTGACCATCGCGCCGAACAGCAATGGACCGAACAAGGGTCCGAACAACAGCGCGGAGAACAAGGTGCGACGATCACGCAGGTTCTCGAGGAACTCCTTGCGAAATACGGTGAGCGTTGCACCCATCAGCCGACGCCGTCCACCGACCCGAGCACCTGCAAAAACGCGGCCTCGAACGAGATTGCCCCGGCCCGGACTCGGATCTCCTCCGGCGTGGCGTCCGCGAGCACACGCCCCGCACCGATCACGACGACCCGATCGCAAAGTGCCGCGACCTCCTGCATCACGTGGGAAGAAAACAGGATGCAACGCCCGGCAGCGCGCAGGCCGCCTAGCATCTCGCGCAGGTTGCGAATCGCCATGACGTCGAGGCCGTTGGTCGGCTCGTCGAGAATGAGATTGCGCGGGTCGTGGACCAGGGCGCGGGCCAGCGCCACCTTGATGCGCTGGCCCTGCGAAAAGCCCTTCGCTCGTCGGTCCAGGAAGTCGCGCATGTCGAGCAGCGCGGACAGCTCCTCGCAGCGCGCTTCGAGGGCGGCGGGCGCGAGTCCGTGCAGCGCGCCGAAATAGGCGATGTTCTCGCGCGCCGTGAGGTTTCCATAAAGTCCCGCGGCGTGCGGAAGGACCCCGAGATGCGCGCGCGCCCGCGACATCTCGCCGGCGATGTCGAGTCCGTCGACGAGCGCGCGCCCGCTATCCGGCGTCAGTACACCATACAACAGGCGCAGCGAAGTCGACTTGCCCGCGCCGTTCGCGCCGAGCAGACCCGTGATCTCGCCGTCGCGCGCGACGAAGGACACGTCCCGCGCCGCGTGCACGGATCCAAACCGCTTGTTCAGTGCTTGCGCCTCGATCATGGCGCAGGTCCCGTGAGGCTCACGAAGAAGGCCGGCGCAACGTGCGTCGACAAACAGCCGATGTCGATGCGCTCCGGCTCCTCGGCATCCAGGAATTGCGCCATGAGCTTCGGCACACAACCGGTCGCCAGCTGTCCGTGACCCTCACCGGCAAGCAGCAAGGACCGATGCCGCGTCAATCCGCGCGCGGCGCGCTCGGCCGCCGCGGGTGGCGTGACCGGATCGTCTTCGCCGGACAGCAACAGCGTCGGGATGTCGCTGTGCAAAAGCGCGTGCAAATCTGCATCGACGGGCCCATGCGGCCAGATCGCGCAGATCGCCGCCAGGGCGTCGAGCTGCGCGACGCCCTGGTATGTTTTCTCGAGCCCCTCGCGCTCTGCCTCCGTCAACACCTTGAAATACGGGAAATCCTCGCTGCACACGACGCTGTTCTGCATGCCGATCGCCAGTTGATCGCCGACCTGTCGCCCCATCATCAGCGCCTGCGCCGCGAGCGGTGCGAGATTCCCATCGGCCGCTGCGTGGATCAATCCCGGCAGCAGGGCGGCCTCAGCGCCGCTATAGGAAAGAAATCGCAGCGCGGCGCCGAACATGCCGCGATTGAACGGCACGGTCACCTGCACGCCCGTGCTCGGATCCGCGAGCGTCACCGGCACCGTCTCCGGACCGAAGCGTTTGCGCAGGCTCGCGAGCTCCTCCGGCAGCTGCGGATAGGCCTGTGCGCAGCTGCGCAACTCCTGGCAGCGCGCGATGATGTGGGCGAGGGCGCGTTCGCCGTCGACCGGCGTATCCGGTCCCAAGGCGCGTTCCGGGTCGACGACGCCGTCGAGTATCACCGCATGCACCGCCCCCGGGTAGCGGCGCATGTAGTCCTCCGCGACCCGCGTGCCATAGGAGCTGCCGTAGAGATCGATGGTCTCGAATCCGAGCGCGCGCCGCACCTCATCCAGATCGCGTACCGCATTCCGGGTCGTGTAGTTGCGTACGCGCGGGCCGAACTTGGCGAGGCAGGCGAGCGTGGCCGCGCGGATACGCGCGATTTCGTCCTTGGAATCCCAGTCGTCCGGATAATCGCAGCGCAGAGGCGATGAGCGCCCCGTGCCGCGCTGGTCAACCATGACGATGCTGTGATCACGATTGACGCGCGAGTATGCCCCGGCGGAGCTTGTGTACAGGTCCACCGCGCTCTGCCCCGGACCACCGGCCAGCAGGAACAACGGCGCTGCTTTGCTGCTCCGATTCAAGGCGGGAACCACGGCGACGCGCAGCCCGATCTTCGCGCCTTCGGGTGCGTCGCGGTCCTCCGGCACGTCGAGGACCCCGCAGCGCGCGGCTTCCGAACTCAGATCCAGCGGATGTTCGAGCCGGCAGGCAGACAGGGTCAGCGTGACCGTCGGCGCCGCTGCGGCTGCGCTGCTGCGCGGCGCACTCAGCAGCACGACCGCGGCGAACGCCGCCGCTGCGGCGAGCCCTGCGTTGCCCGCAATTCGCCCCACGATACGCATTGAAAAGCTCCGTTTCTGGCCGACAGTGTAACTATTCGCTACCCGGTCCCCGCTGCGAATTGATAGATTTGCGGCCCCGTTCGTCATCGTCCCGAGAAAAGCTCATGACCCTGATTCGTGAAGACGATGTCATTGCCAGCGTTGCCGATGCTCTGCAATACATCTCGTACTACCACACGCCCGATTTCATCCGCGCCATGGGCCGTGCCTACACGCTCGAGCAAAGCCCCTCGGCGCGCGACGCCATCGCCCAGATCCTGACGAATTCCCGCCTCTGCGCCGAAGGTCATCGACCGATTTGTCAGGACACCGGCATCGTCGTCGTGTTCGTGCGGGTCGGCATGGACGTGCAGTGGAGCGCAACCCGCACTCTCGAAGCGATGATCAACGAGGGCGTGCGCCGGGCCTATCTGCATCCGGACAACAAGCTGCGTGCCTCGATCGTCGCCGATCCTGCCTTCAAGCGCGGCAATACACGCGACAACACGCCGGCGGTGATTCACACAGAACTCGTCACCGGCGGCCAGGTGGACATCACGGTTGCGGCCAAGGGAGGCGGCTCGGAGAACAAGTCGAAGTTCGCGATGTTGAATCCCTCCGATTCGATCGCCGATTGGGTTCTCGAGGTCGTGCCCGAGATGGGCGCGGGCTGGTGTCCGCCCGGCATGCTGGGTGTGGGCATCGGCGGCAGCGCGGAGAAGGCCATGCTGCTCGCCAAGCAGTCGCTGATGGAACCGATCGACATCGTCGACCTGCGGCAGCGAGGTCCGAGCACGCCGCTCGAAGCGCTGCGCCTCGAAATCTACGAGCGGGTCAACGCGTTAGGGATAGGCGCCCAGGGTCTCGGCGGTCTGACGACGGTGCTCGACGTGAAGGTCCTCGATTACCCCACGCACGCCGCATCCCTGCCGGTCGCCGTGATTCCGAATTGCGCCGCGACCCGGCACGTGCATTTCACCTTGGACGGTTCGGGCCCCGCGCGCCTCACGGCCCCCGATCTCGCGCTGTGGCCGAAGGTCCATTGGACTCCCGACGTCAGCTCCCGGCGGGTCAATCTCGACCGCCTCACCCCGGCCGAGGTGCAGAGCTGGAAGCCCGGCGAGCGCCTGCTGCTGTCGGGAAAATTGCTGACCGGCCGCGATGCCGCGCACAAGCGCATTTGCGCCTTGCTCGAGAGCGGCCAGGAGCTGCCGCCGGGGCTCGACTTCCATGGTCGGGTGATCTATTACGTCGGTCCCGTGGATCCGGTCGGCGAGGAAATCGTCGGGCCCGCGGGACCCACCACGGCGAATCGGATGGACCGGTTCACCGATACCATGCTCGAACGGGCAGGATTGCTCGCGATGGTGGGCAAGGCAGAGCGCGGCCCGGAGACCGTTGCTGCGATCGCCAAGCACCGGTCCGCCTACCTGATCGCCGTCGGCGGCGCGGCGTTCCTCGTGTCCAACGCGATCCGCGCCAGCCGCGTCGTCGCATTTCCGGAACTGGGCATGGAGGCGGTCTACGAATTCGAAGTCCACGACATGCCGGTCACGGTCGCCGTCAGCGCCGCGGGAGAATCGGTGCACGAAACGGGTCCGGCGGCCTGGCGGGGGAAGTTCGCCGGCATTCCCGTCGCGGTGGAATAGCGCCCGCCGCCCGCAGATCTCGCTACCGGTAGCGGTTTCCTGGCGCTTTGCTGCGGCTCCGTTTACAGTACGCGCCCCTGCAAAAATCCGAGTGGTTTCAGCGCGATGCGCTACGCGACTGAGTTCGAGGTCATCGTCATCGGTGGCGGTCACGCCGGCACCGAAGCTGCGCTCGCGGCCGCGCGTATGGGCGCCCGCACGCTGCTGCTGACCCACAACATCGAGACTCTGGGTCAGATGAGTTGCAATCCGGCGATCGGAGGCATCGGCAAGGGTCACCTCGTCAAGGAGATCGATGCACTCGGCGGTGCGATGGCGCTCGCCATCGACGCAGCGGGAATTCAGTTTCGGACGCTGAACGCCAGCAAGGGTCCGGCCGTGCGGGCCACCCGCGCCCAGGCGGACCGGCAGTTGTACAAGCGGGCGATACGCCGCGCGCTGGAAAACCAGCCGAACCTCTCGATCTTCCAGCAAGAGGCGGCCGACCTCGTGCTCGCCGGCGAGCGCGTCGTGGGTTGTGTGACGGTGAGCGGCATCGAGTTTCGCGCTGCCGCGGTCGTCCTCACGGTGGGAACTTTTCTCGGCGGCAAGATCCATGTCGGACTGGAGAGCCATGCCGGCGGCCGTGCCGGGGACCCACCGTCGAATCGCCTCGCGGCTCGTCTGCGCGAACTCGCGCCGCGCGTCGGCCGCTTGAAGACCGGCACGCCGCCGCGGATCGATGGCCGCACGATCGATTACTCGAAACTGCGTGAACAACCCGGCGACGATCCCCGCCCCGTCTTTTCCTACCTCGGCACCCGCTCGCTGCATCCGCGCCAACTGCCCTGCCACATCACGGCGACCAACGAGCGCACGCACGCGATCATCCGCGAGGCGAGCAGCCGCTCGCCGATGTTCACGGGGCTGATCGAGGGCGTGGGGCCCCGCTATTGTCCGTCGGTCGAGGACAAGGTCGTGCGCTACGCGGATAAGACCTCGCATCAGATCTTCGTCGAACCGGAGGGGCTCGACACGCACGAGGTCTACCCCAATGGAATTTCGACGAGCCTGCCGTTCGATGCGCAATGCGCGTTCGTGCGCACCATCGAGGGGTTCGAAAACGCGCACATCACCCGGCCGGGATATGCGATCGAATACGACTTTTTCGACCCCCGAGATCTGCAGCGCGGCCTGCAGAGCAAATTCCTCGCCGGCCTGTTCCTCGCCGGTCAGATCAACGGCACGACGGGCTACGAGGAGGCCGCGGCCCAAGGCTTGCTCGCGGGCGCTAATGCGGTGCTGCACGCGCGCGCACGCGAGCCCTGGTGTCCGCAGCGCAGCGAGGCCTATATCGGCGTGCTCGTCGACGACCTGGTCACGCGCGGCGCCCCTGAGCCCTACCGCATGTTCACGAGTCGTGCCGAGTATCGGCTGTCCCTGCGGGAGGACAATGCTGATCTGCGGCTCACGGGGCATGCCGATCGCCTCGGTTTGATCGATCCGCAGCGCCGCGACTTCTTCGCGGCCAAGCACGCGGCGGTCGAAGCAGAACTCGCCCGACTCGGCGCCACCGTCGTCCACCCGGGCGACGTCGGCCCCGCGCTGCTCGCGCGGCTCGGTGCCCCGCTTTCGCGCGAAACGCACGCGATCGAATTGCTGCGCCGACCCGAGATCGCCTACGAGGATCTGCATCGGCTCGGCGACCCAGCCGCAGACGCGCCTTGGCGCAGCGACGAGCGGCTCGCCGAACAGGTGCCCGCCCAAGTCGATGTGCAGGCCAAGTACGCCGGCTATCTGAAGCGCCAGAGTGAAGAAGTCGCGCGAAATCTCCGCAACGAGCAGCTGCGTCTGCCCGCCGACATCGACTACGCAGTGGTCGGCGGTCTCTCGAACGAGGCGCGCCAGCGCCTGAGCGAGGTACGGCCCGAGACGCTCGGCCAAGCCGCGCGCATCCCCGGCCTCACGCCCGCTGCGCTGTCCCTGCTGCTGGTTTATCTGAAAAAGAAGGCTTGCGCCGCCTGACAGTCTGCGCGGCGGTAGCGTTTTGAGTCCTCACTCTTTAACATCGGCGCTCCTCATGAAAGCCTGCGGCGCGGAGAGTGACATGTTTACTTTGGGTCATGCTGGTTCGAAAGCTGGGAGTTGGCTGTTCGCGGCCGCGGCCTTGACTCTGACATGGACGGCCCATGCCGCGGGCGATGCGAAGCTCGGCGAGAAGAAGTTCTACACCTGTGTCGGTTGCCACGGCATCGACAACTACAAGAACGCCTACCCGGATTACAGCGTGCCGAAGCTGCGCCATCAAAACGCGCTCTACATCGTCGCTGCCCTGCAAGAGTACAAGTCGGGCGCGAGGCCCCATGCCACGATGCATGCGCAGGCTTCATCGTTGTCCGATCAAGACATGGAGGACATCGCGGCCTACTTGCAGGGCCTCGATCCGGTGAAACCGCCGACGCCGACCCCTGCGACCACCGCGGCGCTGCCGTCGCAGGTTGCGAGCTGTGCGGCCTGTCACGGCGACGTAGGTCTAGGAGTTGACGCTCCGATGGAGCCGAAGCCGCCGATCCTCGCGGGTCAGTACAGCGACTACCTGACTCAGGCACTCATTGCCTATCGCAACGGGCGTCGCAAGAACGCCGTCATGAACGGAATGGCTGCGTCCTTGACGACGGACGGGGACGTGGCCGTCGCCGCGGCCTATTTTTCCGGTCAGCCGACGCCTTTGGCGACGGCGAAAGTTGGTTCCCAGTGATAGCGGCGCGGTTCAGCGCAAGCCGCCCAAAAACAGCGCCTCGGCGGCGCTGGCGATTTCGCGATCGCGCCGTGTGGTCAGGCCGCGACCGGACTTCTTGATCAGCAGGTAACCCACGTCCGCGCCGCGGCTGCGCAAGCGGTTGACCATATCCTGCGATTGCTCGGCGGGCACCTCGGCATCATTTCCCCCCTGGATGATCAGCAAGGGCTTGGCGATGCGGTCCGCACCGCTCAAGGGCGAGATGCGGCGCAGAAAGCTTCGGACATCCGGATCGCGTTCATCACCGAACTCCCGGCGCAGTTGATCCTGACGGGGAGCCGGCGCACTCCCCAGCCAGGCGACGAAGTCGGAAATGCCGCCTACGTCGATGCCGCCGCGCAGGCGGTCGCCGTAATTCACGAGGGCGGCGAGCGCGAGGTAGCCCCCGTAGCCCTCGCCCGCGACCGCGATGCGCTGCGCATCGAATTCGCTCTGCCCACGCAGCCAGACGAGCATTGCCCCGATATCCTTGATTGCATCGTCGCGCCCGCGGCCGTCGCCGGAGGCCGCAAAAGCCTTGCCGTAGCCCGACGACCCGCGCAGGTTCGGCGCAACCACGGCGAAGCCGAGCTCGCTGACCACGTATTGAATCCAGGGATCGAAGCGCGGCCGAAATCGCCGGTCGCTCCCGCCGTCGAACAGGATCAAGACCGGGTGCGACCCACCGCCGGTGGGTTCATAGACATAGGCCGGCACCTCCCGATCGCGGGGATTTTCTCGTTCGAAGCCCGGGAAGCGGATCAATCGCGGCAACACGAATTTGGCGGTGTCCACGGCGCCCGCCTCCGAGTGCGTCCACTGCTCGATGCGCTTGGAAGCGGTGTCGAAAACGTAAGCATCCGCGGGATGCGTAACGGCTTCGTAGGTGAACGCGAGGCGCTTGCCATCGCCGTCGAACCGTAGATCGCGGATCAAACCCGGCGTCGGCATGGGCGGCACGGCGAGATCCTGGTGTGCGCGCAGATCCAGAACGTCGAGCCGGTCGACGCCGCCCTCGTCGCTGACGAACGCCAGATAATGCCCATCGCGGGACAAGGCGAACGTTTCGACGTCGCCCGGCGCGTGACCCGAAACGACGCTCTTCTGGCCCGTGAAGAAATTGACGAAGCGCAGCTCACTGAACTCGCTGTCGAGATCCGAGATGAGGTAGGCGCCCTGGCCGTCACGCGAAAATCTCGCCGCGCTGACGGCGGCCGGCCCAGCGTCGATTTCCCGCTTCTTTCCGGTATCAAGATCGACGAGGAACAAACGGCTCTCCCGGCGTGAAACCCGTTCCAGCGCCAACAGTTGTCCGTCATCGGGAGACCAGTCGAGAGGATACCAGGCGCCGCCTTCGCCGCTGACGACCAGATGTGGCAGCGCACCGGTCTGCGGGGCGACGATATCGATGTCCACGCTCTTGCCGTCGCGCGCTGTCGTCGCGAAGGCCAGCTCGTGGCCGGCGTTCGACCACAAGACCGCGCGGTTCACCGACGTCCCGTCCGTCAAGCGCCGCGCCGTCGGATCCGTCCCGCGTCGATAAAAAATCTGGTACTTGCCGTCGCCGTCGTGATCCTGCAGATAAACGAGATCCGCGCCTGCAGGATCCGGCGAAAACGCCCCCTCGATGCAGGGATCCCGCGAGAAGCTGAGTTGTCGCCGTTCGCCGCCGGGCGCCGCAACCAGATGCAGCTGTTGCGTCTCGCCGAAACTTGTTCCTATCAAGAGCTGTCCGCTGTTGCTCCATCCGAGCACCCCGGCAGTGCGGCCGGACAGGTAGGCATCGACGCGCGCTGCCACTTCCCCGGTCGTCGCCGGCACCTCGTCGAAAAGAAACTCGTCGTTTTCGACCCGCGAAGATACGGCGAAATTCGCCGCGCCAAGGCCGTACAGCCCGATCATCAAGACACAAAAATATCGTCGCATTGTTCCTATGTTCGCATACGGCGAGGATAATGGGAGGGTGCCAGCCTTCGAGCAACTTCTGAAATCCTTGGGCGTAGACGATCTCCTCGACGAGATCGCTAGCGCGAATCCCCCGGCCTTCCTGCGCCGCTGTTTCGCCGAGGGACTATCCTCGCCGCGCTTGGCCGACGCCCTTGCGCGCCAGGTGGTCGGTTGCGCGATCGTGCTCGACGCGGTCGTCAACGAGCGCGAGTACCCCGGTGTCGAACCCGAGCTGATCGCCGATTGGCGGGTCCATTACGGCAGGACGCTCGTCGCGCTCGAGCCCCTGGCGGTGCAGGCGTTGCGACGCGCGGTCGAGCAGGACGATGCGCTTTCCGCAGGCGAGACGGGCGATGACATGCAGGAGCTGCAACGACGCCTGGGTTCCGCCGCCGCCAAGGCCCTTTGATTCATGGAGGTGTTGACCATCGACACCGAGTACGTCAGGCCTCGCATGGACGCGAGTCATCTGCTGGTAGCGGCGGGCCGCGCCGCCTTCGTCGACACGGGAACTTATTTTTCGGTGCCGAACCTGCTGTCGGCCCTGGCCGCGCGGGGCCTCGCCGGCGAGGCGGTTGATTACATCTTTCTGACCCACATCCATCTGGATCATGCCGGCGGGGTTGGCCGCCTCGCCGCGCAACTCCCCGGGGCCATGATCGTCGTGCATCCCCGCGGCATGGCGCACCTGGTCGATCCGGGCAGACTCATCGCTGCCACGAAAGCCGTCTATGGAGAGACCGCATTCGAGCGAATGTACGGCGAGCTTTCGCCGGTACCTGTGTCCCGGCTCATTGCAGCCGAGGATGGCCACCGTTTTCTGCTCGGGGACCGCCGTCTCGAATTCATCCACACGCCGGGGCATGCGCTGCATCATGCTTGCCTCGTCGATCGCGCCGGCGGCGCGGCTTTCACCGGCGATACCTTCGGCGTCAGCTACCGCGAATTCGACACGGCCGCGGGCGAGTTCATTTTTCCGACGACGACACCGACCCAATTCGATCCGGCGCAGTTGCATGCGTCGGTCGACCGGGTGCTCGCGACCGAGCCGCGCACGATCTATCTGACGCATTACGGACCGGTCCGCGCGACGCCGCGTCTGGGTGATGAGCTGCACGCGGACATCGATGCCTTCGTGGCCATCGCGCGCGCCGCAGCCTCGACCCCGGATCTCGAGGCCGCGATCGAACGCGGTCTGTGGACTCACCTCTCGCGGCGCCTCGATGCGCACGGCTTCCGCGGCGACGCGGCGCAGAGGCATGCTGTGCTCGACGGCGACCTGCGCTTGAACGCCGCCGGCTTGGTATCCTGGTTGGCGCGCGTCGCATGACAAGGCGTCCGGGTGCCGGCCGCCGCCGTGGCGCAATGTTCGCCGCGGTCCTCTGCTTGGTCGCGGCAAGCGCCTGCACGAGTGGCCCGCCGCGTCCACCGAACACGGGAACCGGGGCGTCGGTGCCGGGCGCGAACCTCGCGGATTGGAGCGAGATTCCCCTGGCCCCCCTGGGGACGGAACTCGCCGCGCTATACTCGGGACTGCACGAAATCCTGTACTTTCAGGGCGCAGTTCGAACCGGAAACAGTCCGGATCTCGGCGAGGGCGTGGCGGCGGATTGCTACCGCTCGAATGGCCCTGTGCCGCGCGTCCTGAATCACAACGGCGAGGACTACGTGCTGTGCTTCTCGCACGACCGGCTCGCGCGGGTCGAAGCGGTGCTGCGGCTGCCGGCGGACGAAGCGCGCGCCCTGGCGCAGCGGGCTTGCGACGCCTGGTTGCCGGCGAGTCTCGCCACCACACGGAGCGAGGATTCCTGCGGCGGCCGACGGGGCGATGCCGCTTTTCGGCTGCGTCGGTATGCGCTCGATGCGCAAATCGGCTCGGCAGTGTCGATCATCGTGTACACCCCCGGGGGGCCTGAATGATGGATAGGTTCAAGGTTTATCGCATCCGGGTCGAGGGCAACACAGTGCGCGCCGGCTTCGAATACCTCGCCTTGAACGATCTGTCCCCGGGCGAGGTCGTCGTACGCGTCGCTTATTCAAGCGTCAATTACAAAGATGCGCTCGCGGCCACCGGGGCCGGCAAGATCCTGCGGCGCTCGCCGCTGGTCGGCGGCATCGATTTCGCAGGCACGGTCGCTACGTCCACGGACTCCAGATACGCGCCTGGCAGTGCGGTCCTCGTGACCGGCTGCGGGCTGTCGGAAGTGCATGATGGTGGCTACGCGGAATATGCGCGGGTGCCCGGCGAATGGGTCATACCGATGCCGCCCGGGCTGGATGCGCGCCTGGCGATGGCGGTGGGAACCGCGGGTTTCACCGCGGCCCTCGCGATCCACAAGATGGAGTTGAACGGCCTGCTGCCCGGCACGGGCCCGGTCGTCGTGACCGGCGCCAGCGGCGGGGTCGGCAGCATGGCCGTGGACATGCTGCACGGGAGAGGCTACGAAGTCGTCGCGGTCAGCGGCAAGGCGGAGGCTGACGACTATCTGCGCACTCTGGGCGCCGCTCGGATCCTGCGACGACAGGAGATCGACTTCGGCAGGAAGCCCCTGGAGAAGGCCACCTGGGCTGGTGCCGTCGACAACGTCGGGGGCGCAACGCTCGCCTGGCTGACCCGGACGATGGAGCCGAGCGGTTCGATCGTGAGCATCGGCCTCGCGGGGGGCGCTGAACTCAGCACGACCGTCATGCCGTTCATCCTGCGCGGAATCAATCTTCTGGGCGTCAGTTCTTCGTCGACCGTACGCGCGCTGCGTTTGTTGGTCTGGCGGCGGATCGCGACGGATCTCAGACCGCGGCATTTCGACAAGCTCATCGCCCACGAAATCGCTTTCGACGAGCTTCCGACCGTGTTCGCGGACTACCTCGAAGCCAAGGTGATCGGGCGCACGGTCGTGCGGATCGATGAACGCGGCCGCGCGTCATGACCGATGCCCCCTTGTTCAAGCCGAAAAAATCGGTCGCGCTCTCGGGTGTCGTCGCCGGCAACACCGCCCTGTGCACCGTCGGTCGCACCGGCAACGATTTGAGCTATCGCGGCTACGACATTCTCGAGATCGCCGAAACCTGTGAATTCGAGGAAATCGCGCATCTCCTGATCCACGAGCGCCTGCCGAACGAGGCGCAACTCCGAGCGTACAAGGCGAAACTGCGCAGTTTGCGCACGATTCCCGCCACGGTGAGAAACATGCTGGAACAGATCGGGCCCAACACCCATCCGATGGACGTGCTGCGCACCGGCGTCTCGGCACTGGGCTGCGCCGCACCGGAACAGGATGCACATTCGGCCGAGGGTGCGCGCGAGATCGCCGATCAACTGGTCGCGGTGCAGGGCTCGATGCTCGCCTATTGGCATCACTTCAGCCGTCATGGCAAACGCATCCGCGTCGAGACGGATGACGATTCGGTGGGGGGGCATTTCCTGAATCTGCTGCATCAGCGGCCGCCGTCGGCCTCCTGGGTGCGGGCGATGCACACCTCCTTGATCCTCTACGCCGAACACGAATTCAATGCCTCGACCTTCGCGGCTCGCGTCATCGCCGGCACGGGCTCGGACATTCACTCCTGCATCACGGGCGCAATCGGGGCATTGCGCGGTCCCAAACACGGCGGCGCCAACGAGGTCGCTTTCGAGATTCAGCAGCGTTACTCCGAACCCGACCAGGCCGATGCGGACATCCGCCGCCGGGTTGCGGCCAAGGAAGTGATCATCGGCTTCGGTCATCCGGTGTACACGATCGCCGATCCGCGCAATCAGGTGATCAAGCGGGTTGCGCAGCGGCTCAGCGCCGAGGCCGGCGAACAATCCCGATTCGACGTCGCGGAACGCATCGAGAGCGTCATGTGGGACGCAAAAAAAATGTTTCCCAACCTGGACTGGTTCTCGGCCGTTTCTTACGCCGCGATGCAGGTGCCGACCGCGATGTTCACGCCGCTGTTCGTGATCGCGCGCACGGCCGGTTGGAGCGCGCACGTGATCGAGCAGCGCGCCGACGGCAAGATCATTCGCCCGACCGCCAACTACGTGGGCCCGGACGCGCAGATGTTCGAGCCGCTGGAACGTCGTCCCTAGCACGTCCATGCACGACAGGCTTCCAACCGCGCAGCGCCCCGATGCGGACGGTGTTCTGCAGGACATCGCCGACTACGTCGTCGACTGCGAGATTCGTTCTCGGCGTGCCTACGAACTCGCGGCGGTATGCCTCATGGACGCGCTTACCGCATGCTTCCTCGCCCTGCGCGACCCGGACCGCGGCGATTATTTGGGACCGGTGGTCCCGGGAGCGACTCTCGCGCACGGCGCCCGCGTCCCCGGGACCAGCCTCGAGCTCGACCCCGTGATGGCTGCTTTCAACATCGGTGCGCTCCTGGGATCGCGGCAAGACCAAGGCCGCGTCCCCGCTGATACCGATGTCATGCGCGCCGAGGGCGGCCATCCGACCGATACGCTCGGCGCCATCCTGGCGGTCGCCGATTATCGATCGCGCCAGGCGCACAACGACGGCGTGGAGCCGCTGCTCGTGCGCGATGTCCTCACCGCGATGATCAAGGCGCACGAAATCCAGGGCGTGATCGCCGAGGGCAACTGGTTCGGCCGCAGGGGTCTTGATCCCGTGATCCTGGTGCGCGTCGCAGCCGCCGCGGTGACCACCCGGCTGCAGGCCGGCACCCGCGCGCAAGTGCTCGCCGCGGTGTCGAACGCCTGGCTCGACGGCGGCAGCCTGCGTTGCGCCGCGCCCGCAGACCGCAGGCACACGCGCCGGGTGTGGGCGGCCGCCGACGCGGGCAGTCGCGGCGTGCGGCTTTCGCTACTGGCGCTCGGCGGCGACCCCGGTCACGCCTGGGCCCTGTCCGCGCCCGGCTGGGGATTCTACGACGCGCTGTTCGAGGGTCGCGCCTTCCAGTTCGAGCGCGCCTACGGCAGCCATTGCATCGAAAACTCCGGCTTCGTCACGAACGGATCGACCGCCTTCTCGGCGGCGGTCTGCGGCCATTTCGGCGCGAAACAGGCCGATCGGATCATTGCCCGCTTCGCCGATCGTGCGGCGCTCGCCGCGCTGCCGGTCAACGAACTGCTCGCCGCCCTGGTCAAGAACAGTTGAACGCGCCACTCGAACGCGAGCAGCTCGAGGCCGGCGCACGCGAGTTGCGGGTCGAGCTCACTCTGGGAATGGGAGACGCGTTGCTGCGACTGCTCGACGAACTCGAACGGGGCAACGCGCAGTTCAATCTGACGGCAATCCGCGACCGGCCCGGCATGTTGCGCAAACACCTGCTCGACAGCCTGAGCCTGCATGGCTTTCTGCGCGGCGAGCGCATTGCCGACGTCGGAACCGGCGCCGGCTTTCCCGGCCTGCCCCTCGCGCTCACGAACCCTGAACGTCGATTTGCCTTGATCGAATCGACCGGCAAGAAGGCCCGATTCGTGAGCAGCACCGCGGCCGCAATCGGTGCCGCCAATGTGGAGGTGGTCCATACGCGCGCCGAGAGCTACCGACCGGATCGCGGCTTCGACACGGTCGTCGCACGGGCTCTGTCTTCGCTCGCGGATTTCGTCGCCTATGCCGGCCACTTGCTCGCCCCCGATGGGCGCCTGCTCGCGATGAAAGGCAAGCGGCCGGACGAAGAGATCTCGGCACTGCCCAAGACCTTCCGGGTTCTCGCGGTCCACCGTCTGCGTGTTCCCGGACTGGACGACCAGCGTCATCTTGTGGAACTCTGCCGTTCAGGGTCCCAAAAGAGAACACCATGAAGCGGCTCGCGAACCCGTGGAGCAGCCCCTCACCCCATGAATAGCGCCGTCACACCATGAAGCGGGTCATCGCGATCGCCAACCAAAAGGGCGGCGTCGGCAAGACCACGACCGCGGTGATTCTGGCGGCCTCCCTGGCCGCCACCAAGCGCCGGGTGCTGCTCGCGGATCTCGATCCCCAGGGCAACGCGACCATGGGCTGCGGCGTCGACAAGAACGGCCTGTCGCGCACGAGCTGCGACGTCCTGCTCGGCGATTGCACGGCGATGGAGGCGCTGGTCCCCGTGGAGTTCGGGGGGTTCATGCTGCTGCCTTCCAACCAGGACCTGACCGCCGCCGAGGTCCGCCTGCTCACCGAGACCTCGGGGCGCGAGTTCAAGCTGCGCAACGCCTTGAAGCCCATCCGCGCGGACTTCGACGTCATCTTGATCGACTGCCCGCCGTCCCTGAACATGCTGACCCTGAATGCTCTGGTCGCGGCTGACTCGATCATGGTGCCCATGCAATGCGAGTACTACGCCCTCGAGGGCTTGAGTGCCCTCATGCAGACCTTCGAGCAGATCCGCGGCAGCATCAACACGGAACTCGAGATCGAAGGCTTGCTGCGCACGATGTACGACCCCCGCAACAATCTCGCCACCGAGGTGTCCGCGCAGCTCATCGAGCACTTCGGCGACAAGGTCTTCCGCACCGTGATTCCGCGCAACGTGCGGCTCGCGGAAGCGCCGAGCTTCGGCAAGCCGGCCTTGTTGCACGACAAGGAATCGCGCGGTGCGCTCGCCTACCTCGCGCTCGCGGGGGAGATGATTCGTCGCGACGACCAGCCTCAAGCGCCCGTATAATCCGCGCAAATCTTTTGCGGGAACTGCGAGATGTCGGGTAAAAAGCCGTCTTTGGGCCGTGGGTTGGCGGAACTGAGCCCCTATCTCGCGCAGCGAGCGAAGGCGAGCGCCCTGCAACCGGTGGCCGTGCCGACGGGCGCCGACGCGCCGGGGGGGGCACCCGCCGAGGTTTCACTGCCCGGGGATCGGCTGGCGAACCTCCCCCTGGACCTCTTGCAGCGAGGGAAGTACCAGCCCCGCGTCGACATGCGCACCGAATCCTTGACCGAGCTCGCCGACTCGATCAAGGCCCAGGGCATCGTGCAACCGATTCTCGTGCGACCCGTCGGGCCCCGGGTCGCCGGGGAATCGCAACGTTACGAGATCATCGCGGGCGAGCGGCGCTGGCGCGCCTCGCAACTGGCGGGCTTGAACGAGATTCCGGCGGTGATTCGCGACGTGCCCGACGAAGCCGCCGTCGCGATGGCCTTGATCGAGAACATTCAGCGTGAAAACCTCAACCCGCTCGAGGAGGCACGCGCCCTGGCCCGGCTCATCGACGAATTCGGCCTGACCCATCAGGCCGCCGCAGAAGCGGTCGGTCGCTCGCGTGCCTCGGTGAGCAACCTCCTGCGCCTCATGGACCTCGCCGAGGAAGTCAAAGACCTGCTAGAACGGCGCAGCATCGAGATGGGACACGCGCGGGCCCTGCTGGGCTTGAATTCGCGCGGCCAGCAAATCGAGATCGCGGAACTGGTCGCGAAGAATGCGCTGTCGGTGCGGGAAACCGAGGCCCTCGTGCGCCGCGCGTTGGCCCCGCCCGCCACTGCGGCACCGCGGGATGCCGGATCCTCGGACCCCGACATCCGCCGCCTGGAGCGCGAACTTGCGGACAAATTGGGGGCCAAGGTCTTGTTTCGACACGCCTCTTCGGGAAAAGGGACGCTGATCGTGAGCTATAACAGCCTCGACGAGCTCGAAGGGATCCTGTCGCATATCCAGTGATTCCGGCGCACCGCTGAATCTGTCAAATGATGGCCTTGAAAAAAACTACAAAAAAAACTTCCGAAAAATTGTCTATGATCATCAGCTTGTGAGACAGCACCGCCGTCCTTATAATGCGCCGGCTTTTTAGCCAGCGACGGCTTGCCAAGAAACATGCGCGAATCCGGCTGCCGCAGGCACTATTGGCTCTGGTCCCCTTCGCAATGACGAGTGGCGCCCCGGGTGCCCGGCGCATCGTAGCGCGTGTCGTGCTCTGGCAGATCGGCGGAGCGATCGTCGTAGCGGCGAGTTGCTGGTGGTGCAAAGGACCGGAGGCGGCCGAGGCGGCACTGGCGGGCGGGCTGATCGCGGCGATCGGCAGCGCTCTATTCGGACTGCGCATGTTCGCACCCGGAAT
>Ga0116226_10001218_pt1 | contig 22243 bp, 20 predicted proteins | sample S1TSphfallax_FD_89692 | JGI IMG/M metagenome (GOLD analysis project Ga0116226, IMG submission 89692) | Host-associated microbial communities from peat moss isolated from Minnesota, USA - S1T2_Fa - Sphagnum fallax MG | ecosystem: Host-associated > Plants > Peat moss > Unclassified | place: USA... | reverse complement strand
TAGCGAAAGCGGGATTGACAAGGGATGCGGTGGCAGCAGCCTGAACTGCTAAATTGCTTACTGTATCCTTTGTACGTTCAATCCAGCTTTTTTCTTGTTTGTTAGTATCTACCATGTTTTTATCTTTCTATTTCCAATGTTAATAAAATTACGATTAATTTAATAACAGAAATAAAATATATTTTCAATAAAAATTTATATTAGCCACCAACGACCTATTTTTCAAAAAGATCATCAGCACCAAAAACGGGCTGTTCTAATTTGCGTATATGCTGTTCAATATTTTTGCGGGTAAATTCACGCAGGAAAGGAGAATCGCCTTCTTGCAGGTAAATAGCGGCGTACATGATACCACCCAGAGCGTTTCTTCTCCACAGGGTACGGCGTTCATGATTTAGCACACAAAAACGGATATTGTCCGAACCGCTAATGTCCAAAAGCAGTGGTACTTGAAAGTCCTGCGTAGCAATTATAAAGATACCTGATTTTTCTTCCAGCTCATGCGGGCTTGAAAACCAGCCTGATACCTCATGATTCCAACGGATAAACGATTTTGCTTCTGTCTTTGGTGCGGTTTGAATACCCATGCGAGGATCCTTTAGTTGTTGAAGGAAGTGGTAAGTGGTAAGTGGTAAGTGGTAAGTGGTAAGAGTTAAGTAATAAAACTTACTTACCACTTACCACTTATCACTTATCACTGACAAGCAAGACACTCATCATATTTGTCCTGCCCATACAGTGAAGAAACGGGTTGCTTTTTAACAAGTGACATTTCAAGTTGCAAGCTATTTAAGCCAGCCACTTTATGCGATACTTTTTCAGCACGCTGCATAGAGGTGGAACGGCAGTAATACAGGCTTTTCATGCCTTTTTTCCAGGCATTGAAATGCAGCAGATGCAAATCACGCTTGCTGATGTCGGGTGATAAAAACAGATTCACCGATTGTGACTGGCAGATAAAGGGAGTGCGGTCGGCGGCATGTTCAATCACCCAGCGTTGATCAATTTCAGGAGCGGTTTTAAATACCATTCTCTCTTCCTCACTTAAAAAGTCCAGATGCTGCACGGAGCCTTCATGCGAAGAGATGGAACTCCAGGTATCCTCGTCATTTTTTCCGTATCTTTCAAGAATAAGGGTAAGGTGCTTGTTGCGTACATTAAACGATCCCGAAAGGGTTTTCTGCACAAAACTATTGGCAGCGTAAGGCTCAATCCCAGGTGAGGAATTGCCCGCAATGATGGAAATGGAAGCGGTAGGGGCAATCGCCATTTTATTGCTGAAACGCTCCATTAATCCCATTTCGGCAGCATCAGGACAGGCTCCGCGTTCTTTTGCCAGTAACTGTGAGGCATGATCCACCGCTAACTTGATTTTCTGGAAAATCTTTTTATTCCAGACTTTTGCCATAACGGATTCAAACGGAATCATGTTTTTTTGCAAATAAGAGTGGAAACCCATTACTCCCAGCCCGATACTGCGTTCACGCATAGCGGAGTATTTCGCACGTTTCATGCTTTCAGGAGCTGAATTAATGAAATCTTCCAATACATTATCCAAAAAACGCATGACATCGGGAATAAATTGCGGTTCATTCTCCCATTCTTCAAAGGTCTCGAGATTGAGCGAAGAAAGGCAGCAGACGGCGGTGCGTTCATTGCCTAAGTGATCGGTTCCCGTTGGCAGGGTGATTTCACTGCACAAATTAGAGGTTTTTACCAGCAATCCCAAATCTTTATGGTGCTGCGGGATATGTTTATTCACATTATCGGTATAGAGAATATAGGGTTCACCCGTTTCAATACGGGCAATCAGGAGCTTAATCCATAAATCACGGGCTTTAACGGTACTGATGACTGCTTTGCTTTTGGGGCTTAACAAGTTCCAGTTTTCGTCTTTTTCTACGGCTTCCATAAAAGCGTCCGTGATGGAAACGCCCTGATGGATATTGAGTGCCTTGCGGTTGGGATCGCCTCCTGTGGGACGACGAATATCAATAAATTCTTCAATTTCAGGATGATCAATCGGCATATACACCGCAGAACTGCCACGTCTTAAACTGCCTTGTGAAATAGCAAGCGTTAGGGAATCCTGCACCCGCATGAAGGGAATCACGCCAGAAGTTTTGCCGTTACCACGCACGCGTTCGCCAATCGATCGTAAATTACCCCAATAGCTGCCAATCCCGCCACCCCTTGCTGCCAGCCAGACATTTTCATTCCAGAGATCCACAATGCCTTCCAAGCTGTCTTTGGTTTCATTGAGAAAGCAGGAAATAGGCAACCCGCGATTACTGCCCCCATTGGAAAGAATTGGCGTAGCAGGCATAAACCAGAGCTGGCTCATATAATCATAGATACGCTGGGCATGTTCTGCATCATCGGAATAGTGCGTTGCCACCCGCACAAACATGTCCTGATAGTTCTCGCCTTCGAGCAAATAGCGGTCGGTAAGCGTCGCTTTGCCAAAGTGGGTAAGTTTGCTGTCACGATGGTTATCCGTCTTGATTTTGGGTGTGGTCTGTAACATAAATCCCTGCATATTTTGCGGTGGTAATGAAAATCTATTTTATACCGTTTCAGGGCAACCTGTCAACATCTAGTGGCAAAAATAATGTTATTGCACTATATATAGTGATAATTCTGCAATTCTGCTTTTTTGGGGTAAACGTTTTGAAGCCAGAATTCCCCCTGTTTAAACAATTATTTATGACATTGATGCTAACATAATCAACAGACTTATGAACAGGCAGAAAAGCAAAAAAAGGGCTTATTTTTAAAACCCCTCATGAAGTTTTCTTTAAGCGTTGCACTTCACGCCAGAATCGTCTATTGATGGAAGCATAATCCAAAAGTTAAGTTAAAGTGGCAAGGCAGATATGAATAATGAACCCGTTTTTTCAAGCGAATCCCTGGAGTCCAACACGCAAAAAACAAGCGAACGCAAGCCTGCCTACGTCATTATTGTAGGTAATGAAAAAGGCGGGTCGGGTAAGACGACGACTACCATGCACCTTATCATTGCCTTGCTCCGTCTGGGTTTCACGGTAGGCAGTATTGATCTGGATGCACGCCAGCGTAGCCTTTCACGCTACATTGAAAATCGTCGTCAGACCATTGCCAAGGAAAATCTGGAACTTCCCTTGCCCCATCATATTGTCATTCAAAAAAGCCCGTTTAATATCTTGAAAGAAGCAGAAGCGGATGAACGCGAGCGTTTCCTGAAAGGGCTGGCACGCATTTATTATAATAATGATTTTGTCATTATCGATACGCCTGGAAGTGATACTTATCTCTCCCGTCTTTCCCATTCCTTTGCGGATACCGTCATTACTCCCATTAATGACAGCTTTGTGGATCTGGATGTGTTAGCCAATATTGACGGTCAGACGCTTAAAATCGTAAAGCCCAGTATCTATAGCGAGATGATGTGGGAACAGAAACTGGAGCGGGCAAAGCGGGATGGCGGTTCGGTGGAATGGATTGTGATGCGTAACCGTCTCAGCAATATTGATGCCCGCAATAAACGCCATATGACGACCGTATTAAATGAACTTTCCCGCCGTATTGGCTTCCGCTTTGCTGCCGGTTTTGGGGAACGGGTGATTTTCCGCGAGATGTTTTTGCAAGGCTTGACAGTGCTGGATATTATGGAATCTTCTAATAGCGGTTCCATGTCTTTATCACACGTTGCAGCCCGTCAGGAAGTAAGAGATTTGCTGAAAATGCTGCGAATACCAGCGATTGATGAACGTATTAATGAACTGCGTGCCAGTCAGGTGGAGAAATCCGTAGCAGAAACGGTTGTAGCAAGTAATGTAGAAGGTTAATAATAAGGTGCAGACAATATGTTAAAAGACGCAGATAGAATATTTACCAATCTTTACGGTATTCATGACTGGAAACTCGAAGGTGCAAGAAAACGCGGTGACTGGAGTACCACAAAAGATATTCTTGCCAAAGGTCAGGACGCAATTATTGAGGAAGTGAAGGCTTCAGGCTTGCGGGGACGTGGTGGAGCGGGCTTTTCTACGGGTATGAAATGGTCGTTTATGCCTAAAAAATCGGACGGTCGCCCTTCTTATCTGGTCGTTAATGCGGACGAAGGCGAGCCGGGAACCTGTAAAGATCGCGACATGATGCGGCATGATCCCCATAAATTGATTGAAGGCTGCCTGATTGCAGGTTTTGCCATTCGTGCGGTTGCTGCCTATATCTATATTCGGGGCGAATTTGTCACGGAAGCAAAGCATCTGCAACATGCCATTGACGAGGCTTACGAGGCAGGATTGCTCGGCAAAAATGCCTGTGGTTCAGGCTATGATTTTGATGTCTATCTGCATTTGGGAGCAGGAGCCTATATTTGCGGGGAAGAAACTGCACTGATTGAATCACTCGAAGGCAAAAAAGGACAGCCCCGCCTGAAACCTCCTTTTCCTGCCATGTGTGGCGTGTGGGGTTGCCCCACTACGGTGAATAATGTGGAAAGTATTGCGGTGGTTCCTGAAATACTCAGGCGTGGTGCTGCATGGTTTGCTGCACTTGGCAGACCGAATAATACGGGAACTAAAGTGTTCTGCATTTCAGGGCATGTCAACAACCCGTGTAATGTAGAAGAAGAAATGGGTATTCCGTTAAAAGAATTGATTGAAAAACATGCAGGAGGCGTAAGGGGAGGGTGGGATAATCTGCTTGCCATTATTCCGGGTGGTTCTTCCGTTCCCCTGCTTCCCAAATCCATTTGCGATACGGTGCTGATGGACTTTGATTCCCTGCGTGATGTGAAATCCGGTTTGGGTACAGCAGCGATTATTGTGATGGATAAATCCACTGATCTGGTCAAAGCCATTGCCCGACTTTCCAAATTTTATATGCACGAATCCTGCGGACAATGCACCCCATGTCGTGAAGGTACGGGCTGGATGTGGCGTATGATGGAAAAAATGGCAACGGGTGAAGCAGAACGCTCCGATATTGATCATCTGCTGGATGTCACCACCCGCATTGAGGGACATACGATCTGTGCTTTGGGAGATGCAGCGGCGTGGCCTATTCAGGGACTTTTCCGTCATTTCCGCCCCGAAGTGGAATCACGGATTGATGCTTATCATGGCAAAAAAGCAGCTTGAAAGTAAGTGTTAAGAGTTTGAGAGTATAAGAGTATGAGTTTATTTTCTTCCAAACTCTTATACTCTTATACTCTTAACACTTTTAAGGACTATGAGAGTCCAAGAATATGAGTATCATTTCTTCCAGACTCTTATACTCTTATACTCTCATACTCTTCCTTTGCTGGCTTGCTGGCTTTATCTGGTTTATCAACAATGTTCCCATGCAACCCAATGAGGAAACGCAATCTGCGGATGCTATTGTGGTACTCACGGGAGGGGCATTAAGGCTGGAACATGGTTTTGAATTACTGGCAGAAAAAAAGGCAGAAAAGCTCTTTATTTCAGGGGTGGAAGACAGTGTAAAACGGAGTGAACTGCTGCATGAATATAGCAAATACACCTCCCATATTCATCCAACCGATGTCTATTTAGGCTATAAAGCCCGTTCAACAAAAGAAAATGCAGAAGAAATAAAAGAATGGGTAGCTAAAGAGCATATTCATACTATCCTGCTGGTGACGGGAAATTACCACATCCCACGCAGTATTCTTGAAATTCATCATCTTATCCCAGATGTTAGCATCACGGCTGAGCCTGTTTTTCCGCATGGATTTGAAAACCACCACTGGTGGGGTTATCAGGACGGCATCCGCCTGATGCTGAGTGAATATATGAAATATTTGCTTGTATTATTTCGATTTTCTTTGTCAGCATAATTTTTTTTCTGTACAAAATACAGAAAGAGAGTATAGTTAATGATAAGTGAGTTCGAGGCGTGCATGTAGCACATTTTTATTGCAGGGAGTGACTCGATGACTATTACTCCGATTCAGGGGCTAATATCTTCTTCTGTTTTACAGAGGCAGTCTTTGTATGCCCAAAATGCTACCAAGTCAGTCTCTGATAATGCTGCTGTTTCTGATGTTACGGCTTCTTCGGATAGTTCTGCGGTGGAAATTGCTCCTTCTTCGCTCTTATCAAGCAAAAATAGTGCCAGTTCTGCTTTTTATAAACTTTCCCTCTCCTTAGCTCAAACGGGAAGTCAGGTGCAGACGGCTCAGCAAGGTACAAACCAGATTCTCTCCGTTTTGAGTAATTTGCAAACTCTGGCACAACAGGCAGCCAGTTCAAATGGAGATACGGATTCGTCCGCTTCCCTTGATAGCCAGTTCCAGTCTTTATATGGCACGATAGACAATGTGGCAACCAATACCCGTTTTGACGGTAAAAAACTTCTGGACGGGACATTTTCCTTCTCGAAAACCAGTGGGGATACGAGTACGGCAGAGACGGAATCAACCCCTTTACCGAACCTCAGCACCCAAGGTCTGTTTGGCTCTAGTAACCCTAATGTGCAAACGCAAACGAATGCACAGGCTGCTATTTCGGCTATTTATAGTGCCATCACTACGGTATCTTCCGCCGATGCACAGATTAATCAGGTAAGCGGGCAGTTAAATGAAGCCGAGGCGACGGTGGAATCAGCAAAAGCTAATATCGTAGCTTCCCACTCCACGTTGACGGAAGACGATCTCCAGAATGGTGAAACTAATGGCATAGGTTCCCTGCTTTTTGGTAATGTAGCGGCTCTAAGCAATGCACAAACGCATAATCTTTCGGGGGATTATCTGGAGAAGTTTATTAGCTAGAGTATAAGAGTATAAGAGTTTGGAAGAAAAAATCACTTATACTCTTAGACTCTCATACTCTTACCACATTGTGATATTTTTCCCTTTAAATAATATATTGTGAACAGCAACTATGCAAAAGTGTAATTGCAGGCTGGACATTGCCTGAAAATCCTGTTAATAAGCAGGCTCAAAACAATTCTATTCAACAGGTTTTATGGCAAAAGAAGAATTACTGGAATTTAACGGGACGGTTACGGAATTATTACCCAACGCCATGTTCAGGGTAAAACTGGAAAATGGACATATGCTGATTGCAGTGACATCGGGAAGGATGCGTAAAAATCGTATCCGTATTCTGGTGGGGGATGCGGTTACGGTGGAGATGACTCCCTATGATCTGAGCAAGGGGCGTATCAAATTCCGTCATAAAGACGGCATTCCTGTCGAATAATATATGAAAAATCTTATTCTTGCCTCTGGTTCCCCACGCAGGCTCGGGTTGCTTGCCCAAATACAGATTGTGCCAGTTGCAGTGCATGTCCCTGCCATTAATGAAGCCCCTATTCCAAGGGAACTGCCCCAGCATTATGCCAAAAGAATGGCGGAAACCAAGGCAAATACCGTGGCTAATTTATTCCCCGATAAAACCATATTGGCAGCAGATACGGTGGTGATTTGTGGTCGTACCCTTATTCATAAACCCGAAAATGAACAGCAGGCGGAGAAATGCCTGAAACGGCTTTCGGGTCGCAGGCACACCGTAATCACTGCCGTTGTCATCCTCCATAATGAAAAGCAGAAAATTCGTCTGGTAAAAACATCCTTATCTTTCAAACGCTTGTCGGAAGAAGAAATCAAAACCTATCTGGAAAGCAGGGAATGGGAAGATAAAGCGGGCGGATATGCAATTCAGGGGCTTGCGGGAGCATTTATTTCCAGTATAAATGGATCCTATACCAATGTGGTGGGCTTGCCTCTTTATGAAACCAGAAATATGCTGATGTCCTGCAAATGATAAAAACCTGTTTTGCTTTTTTTATACTGATGTTCGCTGTTGCAGCACAGGCTGAGCCTTTAATCCTGATGAACGTCTCCTATGATCCTACGCGTGAATTTTACGAGCAGTATAATAAGTCGTTCGTGGAATATTGGAAAAATACTTCAGGTACAGAAATGAAGATTGTGCAGTCGCATGGTGGCTCAGGCAAGCAGGCACGCTCCGTTATTGAAGGACTCAAAGCCGATGTAGTGACGCTGGCACTGGCTACGGATATTGATGCGATTGCCGAAAAAACGGGTTTGATACCACCCGACTGGCAGAAAAAATTTCCTGAAAACAGTTCGCCTTTTCATTCGACTATTGTATTTCTGGTACGCAAAAATAACCCGAAGCACATCAAGGATTGGGATGATCTGGTGCGGGATAATGTCCAGATTCTTACACCCAATCCCAAAACGTCAGGCGGGGCGAGATGGAATTACCTCGCTGCCTGGGGATATGCGTATAAGAAAAATAATAATAATGAAGAAGCGGCACAGAATTTTATCAAACAATTTTATGGACATGCTGCCCTGCTGGATACGGGGGCGAGGGCTGCCACTACCAATTTTGTCAAGCGTAATATAGCAGACGTATTGGTGACATGGGAAAATGAAGCACTCTATATCACCCACAACCTTGACAAAGACGAGTTTGAAATTGTCTATCCTTCCATCTCCATTCTGGCAGAACCACCCGTTGCAGTGGTAGAGAAAAATGCGGAAAAAGGCGGAAAATCCAAAGAAGCATTTGCTTACCTCAATTATCTCTATGCCCCCGCTTCACAAGATCTGGGAGCTAAATTTTATTACCGCCCTACCGATAAAGAAGTGCTGAAAAATTATGCTAGCGTTTTTCCAGCCATTACCCTCTTTACTGCCGATGAATTGGGCGGGCTGAAAGCATTAAGCGAAAAGCACTTTGCCGACGGTGGCGTTTTTGATCATATTTATACGAAATAAAGACGATGAACTGGCTGGCAAAATTAAAATCAGGACTTAGCAAAACCAGTAGTAACCTCACGACGGGGATTACTTCCTTATTTACCAAACGGAAACTGGATAAAGCGGCACTGGAAGAGCTGGAAGAATTACTGATTGCTTCGGATATGGGGGCGGGGACAAGCCATAAAATTATTCAAGCCTTTAGCAGGCAAAGGCTGGATAAGGAAATTGCTGTGGAAGAAATCAAAACGGCATTAGCTTCTGAAATTGAACAATTATTGATTCCTGTAGCAAAGCCATTAACGATTGATACCACCAAAAAACCCTACGTTATTATTATGGTAGGGGTGAATGGTAATGGGAAAACGACTACTATCGGGAAAATGGCGGTATTGTTGAAACAGCAGGGCTATAGTCTCCTGCTTGCTGCTGCGGATACGTTTCGAGCTGCTGCCGTTGAACAGCTTGCCGTCTGGGCTAAACGTAACGCTTGCGAAATGGTAACGGGGGTACATAATGCCGACCCTGCCAGTGTTGCCTATCAGGCTTACGAAAAAGCGAAGGCAGAGCAAAAGGATGTACTGATTATTGATACGGCGGGCAGGCTGCATAATAAAGCCAATTTAATGGCGGAATTGCAGAAAATCGTGAAGGTGATACAGAAAATTGACCCCGAAGCACCGCATAGCGTGATTCAGGTACTGGACGCAACCACAGGGCAGAATGCCATCAATCAGGTAGAAGTCTTCGCTTCAGCTATAAAAGTCAATGGCTTGGTGATTACCAAGCTGGATGGAACCGCAAAAGGCGGGATTGTGGTGTCGCTGGCAGATAAATTCCACATCCCCCTACATTATATTGGAGTGGGAGAAAGCATTGAAGATCTACAGCATTTTGATGCTAAAGATTTTTCCCGCAATCTTTTTTCACTATAAATAAATGAAATCTTCATTTATTTGTGGTACTGTCAACAGACTGCAATATAATTATGCTATGTTGAAAATCTTGAAGTATAAGTAATTTTTGAAAAAGGAACATGTTATGTCAGGAAGCGGTCGTCTACAGGCAGATCCTCTATTTCAAGCGTTGGCACGTCCTCCCATGATTATGGGAGTCAGCTATCTTTTCTTTGTGCTTAATGCGATGATATGCCTGATTTGTTTTATCAACACCCAGAATTTTGTTATGCTGTTTTTTGTAGGTCCTGTGGTACATGGTATGGGTTATCTCTTATGCCTTAAGGAACCAAGGGCAGTGGAATTGACGCTGTTGCGGTGCAGTAAAGGGATGCGATGCAGAAATCGTGTGTTTCACGGCAATACTAATTCTTACGATATTTTTTAAACAGGATTAATTATTAGCTACATGTTACCCAAATTTGAACTGAAGCTGAAATTAAATAAAGTGAAACGTCGAAAGACGGGCAATGCAGCATATGCTGCAAATGAATATCCTGTGTCGGATTTCCTGCCCTATTCGCATCATTATGATAATCAGACTATTATTACCAAAAAAAATGAATTGATACAATTTATCAAGGTGGAAGGTTTTTCGTTTGAAACCGCCGATGATGAAGATGTGGATATGAAAAAAATGGTACGAAATTCACTGCTTAAAAGTCTGGCAGATGGAAATTTCGCCATGTGGTTTCATATTGTAAGGCGTAGGAAAGGGGGATTCCCTGCGGGAGAAATGCCTCCCGGTTTTGCCCGTATGGTCAATGAAAAATGGAAACAGAAACATTATTCCAAAGATTCCTATATTAATGAACTCTATATCAGTGTGATTCGCAAGGCAGATACGGAGGGGGCAGCTAAAATAGGGCATTTTTTCCAGAAACTGAATGATAGTACGGATGCCAATGCACGCACTGAAAATATGCGGGAAGCTCATAAGGAGCTGGTTGAGGTGGTATATCGCGTAATGGGAAGTTTCCGTGATTATGGAGCGAGGGTATTAAGTGTCTATGAAAAAGAAGAGGGGATTTTTTCTGAACCTCTGGAGTTTTTAGGGCAGATTGCAAATTGTGGTATCACTCAACCTATGCAGGTTACGCCTAGCGATATTTCAAGGAATCTCTTAACCCAGCGTATGTATTTTGGTAAATCGGCGATTGAAATGCGGGGCATCAGCAAAACGCGTTATGCGGGAATGGTGAGCATCAAGGAATATGCCAATGCCACGGCTGCAGGGGTGCTGGACGCATTTTTGCAACTTCCCATTGAGTTTATTATCTCGCAATCCTTTATTTTTACCAACCGTCAGGTCAGTATCGGGAAAATGCAGACGCGTCAGAACCGTATGATGCAGGCACGGGATAAAGCCATTTCACAGGTGGTGGAAATCAGCGACGCACTGGATATGGCACAAAGTGGTCATGCCGCTTTTGGTCAGCATCATTTTACCATTATGTGTCTGGAAGATAATCTGAAACGCGTGGAAGATGCGGTTTCTATGGTTACGGCGGAGCTTGTCAATGTGGGTATTAACCCCGTGCGTGAGAAACTGATTATGGAGCAGTGCTTTTGGGCGCAATTCCCGGGAAATTTCTCGTTTATTGGCAGAAAATCGGAAATTAATACGTTAAATCTGGCGGGGTTGGCATCGTTTCACAATTATCCTACGGGACGTATCAATCGTAACCACTGGGGGGATGCGGTTACCGTGTTTGATACCACGTCGGGTACGCATTATTTTTTCAATTTTCATTTGCGGGATGTGGGGCATACCACGATTATTGGCCCGACAGGTTCAGGTAAAACCGTATTGATGAATTTTCTCTGTACGCAGGCACAGAAATTCCGTTGCCGTCTGTTTTTCTTTGATAAGGATAGAGGGGCGGAGATTTTTATACGGGCGTTGGGGGGATCGTATAATATTATTGAACCAGGTGAAAAATGCGATTTTAATCCTTTGCAACTACCTGATACGGTGGAAAATCGTACGTTTTTGGCGGAATGGCTTAAAAGTATGGTCACAGTCAATGGGGAAATGTTCACAGCGGAAGACATGGACAAAATATCCGATGCGGTTACAGGAAATTACAAACTATCTCCAAAAGACAGAACCTTACATAATGTGTCTGCGTTCCTTGGTATTGAAGGGCCAGGAACGATTGCGGGCAGGTTGAAAATGTGGCATGGTAACGGGCAGTATTCCAAAATATTTGATAATCAGCAAGATACGGTAGATTTCAGCACTTCTTCAATTTTTGGTTTTGAGATGGGACCTGTATTATCGAATAAAATTTCCCTTGCTCCCGTTTTGCTTTATTTGTTCCATAAAATCAATCTTTCGCTGGACGGCACACCGACTATTATTGTATTGGATGAAGCGTGGGCGTTAATTGATAACCCGATTTTTGCGACTAAAATCAAGGACTGGTTGAAAACCTTGCGGAAACTCAATGCTATGGTGATTTTTGCAACGCAAAGTGTGGAGGATGCGACGAATAGTTCCATTAGTGATACGCTGGTGCAGCAAACTGCAACCCAGATATTCCTGCCTAACCTGAAAGCCACGGAAGTGTATAAAAAAGCCTTTATGTTATCAGACAGGGAATTTAATCTGCTCAAAACCACCGATCCTGGCTCACGCTATTTTCTGGTGAAGCAGGGTAAAGACGTAGTGGTGGCTCGTATTGATCTATCAGGCATGGAAGATATGGTGTGTGTGCTTTCAGGACGTGCGGAAACGGTTAAGATATTTGATGAAGTAATTAAGGAATATGGCGATGATCCCGATGTGTGGATACCGATATTCCAGCAGCGTATTAAAGAAATGTAGGGAAATGCAGGATATAAGAAACCGCTCATCTATTGGTTTGTGGCTAGCCTTTCTGCTTATGGGCTGCCTCATCATGGCAACTTTTTCCCATCCTGCCTACGCTGCATTTACCCCTGATGGTATTTTTGCTACCCAGCAACTGCAATCTCCAGACGGCGAAGCTCCTTATGATACTATTACTCAGGCAACCGCCTATTGTCAATCTATCAGACCTTCCCAGCAAAATGCTAACATCACTCAATTTATTACTCCCCTTATTCAATGTTTTACCGATCCTTATAAAGGTTTTATTCCTACCGTTACCCGTCAGATGCTGGAAACCCTCCAGCCAGGCTATACCAAGGGATTTTATGCCGCCATTACCCTTGCGATTGTGTTATACGGCATCAAGCTGGTGTTTATGGACACGCGAAACCTCAAGGGCGAGATGTTCACGCTGGCGTTTAAAATCGGAGTTATCATTTATTTTCTGAATTTTGCTCCCAATATCTATACCTGGATGATAAATGTTGTTTTACAACTGGATACAGTGGTAATTACTGCTATGAACGGGGCTGTTGATCTTACCATTACTCAACCAGGATTTCTGGCGGGTAATAGCTGCATGAAGCTTGCCAATGCGAGTGGTGTGGTGGACGTTAATGGTATCTGGGCAACCTTTGATTGTATTCTGGGGTATATTCTCGTGGGGGTTGGTGCAGCCACTTCTTTTCCAGGGATTGTTTCCCTGTTGTTACTGTTTTTATTCACCGGCGGGATTGCCATTCCCATTTTCTTTTTTATTGTCGGCATGACCATGACGCTATTTTTTACCATGGTGAAGTTCGCTCAATATTTTGTTATGGCGATTATGGGGCTTTCCTTTGTTTTTGTATTGGGTTATCTGATGATGCCGTTTATCCTGTTTAAGGGGACTTATGCCTATTTTCAGAAATGGGCTCAGATGTGTATTGGTTACATACTGATTCCTGCCGTGATGTATGCCTTTATGGGAACGATGCTGCTTGCTATGGATAGTATTATTTTTACGGGACCTTACGCCATTAAACGCCAGCTACTGGGTGATAATATCAATGCCAGTGCCAACATACAATGTCCGCAGGGTAAGGATGGACCCGATACTCCTTACTGTGTGAAAGTCAAGCGTAGCCTTGGATTCCTGACACCGCCCAACCTTTTTGGTACCAATATTCCGACCGATCTGGGAGTCGCACATAGTAACGATGGAACCAGTGCTACCAATATTGGTGTTAAGGCAACCGATTATCAGGCTCCTGGTGCTTCTGTTAATATTGGACTGGATCAGGTAAAATTGAATATGGATACCATGGCAGCCGCTCAGGGGCATGGGAAGACTACTGCACAATATCTTCTGGATATTTTTGTATCCTCAGGGGTAGGGATACTAATGGCTATTGTCACGCTGGCAGGATATGGAGGTATCCAATCGGTAGCAGCAGGACTTACCTCACAGGGAACACGCACGGGCAATCAGGTTACCAATGCACAGGTCTTTGGAGAAGCGGAAAGTACCCATGCAAAAGAGCGGTCAGAGGAAGAAGCATATAAGGCACATAATGAGCGGGAGAATGGAGGCAAGGACAAGGGAAAAAATAGGGATAGCGGGCATAATAACCGAAGCAGCAGTTCAAGTAGTAGTAGCTCACATTCCGATAATCATGATAACCAGCAGCAGTCGCATGAATATAGTGATGCGGGAGACAGGCAGAATAGTACCGAAAATAATAAGGGAAATAATGAGAACGAAGGCGGGAAAGAAAGTAATAATGAACAAAAAGATAATAAGGAAGGGGATAGTTAATGATGCGATCTTTTTCTATACCTCTCATTGCTTCCTCAGCCTTTGCCAGAGCAGCTTTTATCGTGCTGGTGTGTTTATTGATTGCGTTTCCCCTTCATCAGGCAAATGCACAGTTTAACCCGCTTCCACAGCCACAGTTTGCTCTGTGTCAGGATGAGAGTGGTGCTGCTGTTCAGGGTCTTACCGTCTCCATTATTTATTGTGTAAGGGAAAGGATTATTGATGCGGTGAATGGAAAGAACGGTCAGCCTGGATATATTGCTAAAGTTACTACCTTAATGAAGCCCTTTATGTGGGCTGCTATTACCCTCGCCATTACGCTTTATGGGGTAAAGCTGGTGAATATGGGGGTACAGAAATTTCAGAAGGAAACCTTCGAGCTGGCATTTCGCATTGCGATCGTGTTATATCTCGTATCAAATGCGGGTTCTTTTTTTCTTCAGGCGGGGAGTATCATGGGTGAACTGATTGCTCTGGTATCAGGCGGACTGAATACGTTATTGCAGGGGGGAGCAACCGTTTGCAGTACCAGTCCCTTGCCAGCCTTACCTGCGGGCAGTATGCAGGATGAATATATAGTATGGGAATATTTTGACTGTATTTTCAGAACCCTGCTCGGAGCAGTCAATGTCAGTAATGCACTGGGGGGTCTGGTCATCGTTCTGGCTGCTTCGCTTTTTGCGGGTGCGTGGGGAATTGCCATCATCATGATTGGGATTACAGCGGTGATTGCACTCATGTTGTCCATGTTCCGCTCCATCTATATTTACCTGCTCTCTTTCATCATGATTGGCTTGCTCATGACACTTACTCCGATGATGGCTCCCTTGCTGGTATTTGATAATGGTTATACGCGGGAGATGTTCTGGAAGTGGGTCGAGATGATCGTGGCTACTCTTTTTGAACCTATGATTATTACCGGGTTTCTCCTGTTTTCCATTTTTGTCCAGAATCAGTTTGTCAATGGGGAGAGTACGGTATTTCCTAATTGTGTTCCTGAAACGTTTTCGATGGGTGGAACGGTAACTACTGATAATAATAGCGGACTCTGTTCTTTCAAGCAGATATTTGATGCTGCGAATCCCGCCGATCACCTTGATAAGAATACTTCTTTGTTTGAGCATTCGATTGTGGGACAACAAGCGGCAGCCCAACTTGAATGTAATGGTGATTGGGGATGTCAGGCACAAAATACGGTTGCTACCGGTGTAGCCAATGCTAAAAATGCTGCTGCCAATGCCATTCAGCAGGTTTCCGATTTTGCCAGTAAATTTGTAATACACGTCACCGCTCTCTTCAATTTCCCCTATAAATCCATGTTAAAAACGCTGGTTTGCTTTCTGATAGTGGTTATTGCTTGCAGAAAAGTAGTGGATGTTGCACCTGAAATGGCTCGTGCCATCACGGGTATGGCGGGGTTGGCAATCAGTGAAGTTGCACAGGTTCCCTTTGAAGCGGCAACTGCACGGGCAGTAAAAGCGGGCGGAACAGCGGCCAATGCCAAAACCAGAAATAAACGCGGGGTGAAAAATCAGGCACAGGGTATTGGTGCAGGATTATCGGCAGCAGGAGAGTCAGTTCTCCAGTCCTTCCGTAGAACATAAAAAAAGGTTAATGGATAGATTATGATAAAAAATATCGGGTTTTTAATAGTGACGCTTTTGCTGTACCTGACACAGGCACAGGCGGGATATACACAGGTTGTTCCCGCAACATTAATCAATACCAATACTCCTACTTCCGCACAGACAACGAATTTTGCCTGTACGACGGATTATGAACGCACTTTACAGCAGGATGCAGTCAATGCCCTGGGACCAGGCAAAGATATTATTAATGGCATTTTTACCAATGTTAATACTATTTTGTCAAGCATTGGACAAACCATGTTTAATAATATTGCAACCAATAAGGACTATAAAATAGCCGTAGCGACTGCGGTATTTCTGTATGTTCTGGTGTACGGGATTCTTATCAGCTTTAATATGGCTTCCTTTCAGACGGCGGAAGTGACCTCACGTCTCATCAAAATAGCGATTGTATTGGCGTGTTTAAGCCCCAATGCGTGGGCATTGTTCAATTACTTTTTCGCTACTCCTTTGTTAAATATCATAAATGGTATGATTACGAGCTTCTCCACTGCAGCGAATGTCAATGGGGGTACAGCGGCTATAAGTAATGCTATGGGTACAGCCACAGGGACGGGGGCTAATGCTACCGTAACGCCTACCCTTAATCCCATCGCCATGACGATGCTGATGGGTCCCATGACGCTGATGTATTCCCTTACGTTCGTGGTGATGATTGTTACCCTGCTTTGCACAGGATTTTTTGGCTGGGTCTATGCCTTCTTTTTAATATGGGGATTGATTGAATTTACCACCATGATTATTGCCGCCATTGTTACCTATATCAAAGCCATGATTGCACTTACCTTTCTCTTCAGTCTGGCTCCGATATTTTTTGCGTTTCTGTTATTTGAACGTACAAGGCAGATATTTAAAGGCTGGCTGAATCAGGTACTGGGTTTTGCCATACAGCCTATTCTCCTGTTTGCTTTTCTGGGCTTTTACGGGCAGATGCTGTTGGAGGTGTTGCAGGATGTCATGTTTGTTCCAGGCGTTCTCTATTGCAAACGTAAATTTGTCTCGCTGGGTATTGTGGATATTTACTGGTGGAGACCCGTTATTGGCAATGCCACGGGTGACGGGGATTATAATCCCGCTGGTCCTGCTCCCGTCCATATCGAAAGTATTCTTCTGGCGTTAGCAACCTTTACTCTGGGCAAGAATATGGAAGGCTTTCTCAAAAGTATAGGGGAAACCTTTACAGGTGGTTCAGGAAATGCAGAATTAAGGGGATCTCAAGTTGGAAGGACTATTTCCAATCATATTCCATTTGTACAGGGTAGGGGACCAGGAGGTGTTATTGTCGATTCAGCGGGCTGGGCAGGTGATAAGATACAGCAGACATGGAATAATCGTAATTCGCAGAAAAGGGCAGATACGACACGCAATACGACCTCGCACGAATATGCAGATGCAGATAGTAAAGGAAAAAATAGCAATAGAGGAGGTGGTAATACGAATAGACAGGGTACGAATAGACAGGTGAATAATACCTCGGGGGATTATGATAATTCCTCATCGCAATCACAAAATCGTCAATCGCAAGCTCATTTCTTCTCCGACGCAGGGGGAAGTGATGATAAAGGAGCGAATAATGGTAATACCGAAACAACTGTACAACAGGCGAAAAATGAACAGAATAATACCAAAAAATCTGGTGATTCAGGAAATAATGATAAAGGATAAGAAAAGAGATTGGGAAAGCTAAAATTATTATTTCCTGCCACGATAGGCAGGAGATTTGAGATTATTGGCAGCTTTCTGTAAAAAATTATTGCTCTCCATACCAGGTGTGTCATCAGGCGTAACCAGTGATCCCTCTGGAAAATCATCAGGTGGTAGCATAGCATCAGAGGGCAGGGGGGCATCAGAACATGCTTCCTGTTCTTTTTTATACTCTTCTTTTTTATTATCCTTTAATGTTTCTTTATTCAATCTACCCGTAGCGATTTCTTCCAGTTCCTGCAGGGTAAGCTGATTTTTAGCAAATAAAGCGTAAAGTTCAGGATCATTAGCTAGAGCAACCGCTTCTTCAGGGGTAATTATTCTTTCTCTCAGCCATTCATCAATATCTGCTTTTTCTTCAGGAGGCAATGCTCCTGCTTCCTGTTCTCCCCATTCAAAAGACTGTATCTCATCTACCATCTTGTTTTTCCTTTTAGGTTACTGCAATCATTATACCCGTATTTCCCAAGAAAAACAGTTACTATTTTATGACAATAGAGGAAAAAGGTTTATCCGTTACTTCAGGAGGCAGCTTAAAGCGGGTATTTTCAGCAATACCTTCCAGTGTCTGAATGGAAGAAGGACGCAGGGACTGAATATGGGCGATCACCTTATCCACCAATATTTCAGGGGCGGAAGCACCTGCTGTCACACCCACCGCATTAATAGATTCCAGCCATGCCGGCTTTATCGCCTGTTCATCATCAATCAGGTAGGAAGTAACGTGCATTTCTTCACCCAAATCCCGCAAACGATTGGAATTGGAGCTATTGACGGAACCAATTACCAATATCAAATCCACATGTTTTGCCAATTCCCTCACTGCATTCTGGCGATTTTGGGTTGCGTAGCATATATCCCGCAGATTAGGGCCTGTAATGTTGGGGAAACGTAAGCTCAATGCTTCAATTACTTCTTTGGTATCATCCACACTGAGCGTAGTTTGCGTGACATAAGCAAGATTATCAGGATTAGTCACGTTTAATCCCGCTACATCGTCTTTGGAAGCAATCACATGCACGTCCTGTTTTACCCTGCCTATCGTACCCTCCACTTCGGGATGTCCCGCATGACCAATCAGGATTAATTCCTTGCCGTCCTGCTCATAACGCTGGGCTTCCTTATGCACCTTGGTGACCAAAGGGCAGGTAGCATCAATCACGGGTAATTCGCGGAATTTGGCGGAATTTTCCACTTTCTGGGAAATGCCGTGAGCGGAAAATATCGTAATCGCACCGTCGGGGATATGGCTGACATCATCGACAAATACCACGCCTTTTTTCTGTAAATCCTCCACCACCCATTTATTATGTACAATTTCATGACGGACATAAATAGGGAAGCCATACATTTCCAGGGCTTTTTCCACAATATCAATCGCCCGCTCCACCCCCGCACAAAATCCTCTGGGGTTTGCCAATATAACGGTTAATTGATCGTTCATCTCGTTGCCTCGAAAATAATTGCGTTTCGCTTGTTATGTGCTAAAAACGCTAATCTAGTGAATTAATAAAGTATGTACAAATGAAATATATATTCGGCAACTGGAAAATGAACGGATTGCGTGAAACCGCCAGCGTTCTCATTGAAAAACTCAATGCGATTGCTTCCACGGCAACGGTTGCCATTTTCCCTCCTTATACCTATCTGGGCTATGCGAAAACCAATCTGCGACACATTGCTATAGGCGGGCAGGATTGCAGTACCGAAAAAAGCGGTGCTTATACGGGAGATGTGAGTGCGGACATGCTAAAAGACGCGGGCTGTGATTATGTATTAGCGGGGCATTCGGAACGCCGTATGTATCATCATGAAACCAATGCAACCGTGAAGCAAAAAGCGGAGCGTGCCATTGCAGCGGGACTTGTTCCCGTTATCTGTATTGGAGAAGACCAGAAGCAGCGTGAAGCGGGCATTTACCTTGATGTTATCACGGAGCAGCTTGAGCGTTCCATACCTGAAAATAAAACTGCACATTATATGATTGCCTACGAACCCGTCTGGGCGATTGGCTCGGGAAAAATTCCTTCTATAGAAGCGATTGAAGAAGTGCATAAAACTATTGCCTCTGTGATAAATCCTGCTACATCTATCGCATCACAAAAAAGACCTATTCTCTATGGTGGTTCGGTAAAAGCAGACAATGCAGGCGAAATCCTTGCCAGTCCTCATATTGACGGGGTGCTGGTGGGAGGTGCAAGTCTGGACGCAGAAGCATTTGAATCTATTATAAAAGCGGTAAAATAACATTATGTACGAAATATTGATTGTCATCCATGCCCTTGTCACCTTTGCCCTGATTGGCATTATTTTAATGCAGAAAAATTCAGGCGATGGCGGAGGGCTTGCCACTAACAGCTCGTCAGGCAGTTTTTTATCAGGGCGTTCTGCTGCTACGCTGGTAACTCGCACTACCGCTATTTTAGCAGGAATTTTTATCGCATTAAGCCTGTTAATCGGGATTGTTACGGCGAAATCAGGTGCGAATGGAAGTGCTTCCATTATGGATAAAATGGAGGCTAAAAAGATAGAAACGCCCGTAATGAAAAAAGAAGAGCCAGCCAAACCTGCTGTGCCACGCCCTCAGTAAAATTATGACGAATTCGATTAAACAGCCAAAATTTATTTTTATTACGGGTGGGGTGGTGTCTTCGTTAGGCAAGGGGCTTGCTTCTGCCAGTCTTGCTGCCTTGCTACAGGCAAGAGGATTCAAAGTGCGGTTACGCAAAATGGATCCTTACCTGAATATTGACCCTGGCACAATGAATCCCAACCAGCATGGCGAAGTGTTTGTTACTGAAGATGGTGCGGAAACCGATCTGGATCTCGGGCATTATGAGCGTTTTACAGGCGTAGATGCCAAAAAAAGTGACAATGTCACACAAGGCAAAATCTATTCCACGTTACTCACCAAAGAACGCAAAGGGGATTATCTGGGAAAAACCGTACAGGTGATTCCGCATGTCACGGATCTTATCAAGGAATTTATTGTTAAGGATACGGAGCGGGAAGACTTTGTATTATGCGAAATTGGGGGAACAGTAGGGGATATTGAGGGACTGCCCTTTTTTGAAGCCATCCGCCAGATTGGCTATATCATGGGAAGAAATCGTGTATTATATATGCACTTGACACTGGTTCCCTATCTCGCCGCTGCAAAAGAACTCAAAACCAAACCCACTCAACATTCTGTTAAAGAACTGCGTTCCATTGGTATTCAGCCTGATATTTTGCTCTGCCGTACGGAGCGAGAAATTCCCATTGAAGAACGCAAAAAAGTAGCCTTATTCTGTAATCTATCAGAAGATTCCGTATTTCAGGCACTGGATGCGAAATCTATTTATCAGGTTCCGTTGCGGTATCATGAGCAGGGGTTGGATACACGCGTGCTTGAGCATTTCTCCCTGACCTCAGCTGAGCCGGATTTAAGCCAGTGGCACGCTATTGCCCATAATTTTGAAAATCCTGCCAGCGAAGTGACGGTTGCGATTGTCGGTAAATATACGGGGATGGGGGATGCGTATAAATCCCTCAATGAAGCCCTTGACCATGCAGGCATTGCCCATAATGTGCGGGTGAATAAACGCTGGATTGATGCCAAAGGTTTTGAAAAACTGGATGTTGCCAAAAAACTGAAAGAGGTGGATGCGATTTTAGTGCCAGGTGGCTTTGGCGAAAGGGGAGTAACGGGCAAAATTGCTGCTATTAATTATGCCCGTGAATATAAGGTTCCCTATTTCGGGATTTGCTTCGGGATGCAGGTAGCCGTCATTGAATTTGCCCGTAACGTATTAGGTATAGCAGATGCCAGCTCCACCGAATTTGGGCAGTATGAAGGCAGTGACGCACGCGGTTCACTCATTGGCATTATGACGGAGTGGGAAAAAGACGGTGTTACCCATAAACGTACCAAAAATAGCGATATTGGCGGTACTATGCGACTAGGTTCTTACGAATGTGAATTAGCAGAAGGCAGTCTGGCACGCAAAATTTACGGTGTGGATAAAATCACCGAGCGTCATCGTCACCGCTATGAACTCAATATCCATTATGCAGAGGATTTAGAAAAAGAAGGATTGCTGTTAAGCGGACTTTCTCCCTCAGGTAAATTACCCGAAATGGTAGAGTTAAAAGATCATCCGTGGTTTATTGGTGTGCAGTTTCACCCCGAGCTGAAATCACGTCCCTTTGCTCCGCATCCGCTTTTTGCTTCTTTCGTGGAAGCCGCTATTAAACAGCACGCAGTAAATCAGCAGTAGGCTATTACACATGCACGGCAACCTCATACTTTATTCATTCTATCAACCTGTTGTGAAATAAGCGAATCCAGCTCTTCGCCTCTTGCGGGGAAGCCAAATTGCATTTGCAATTTGGTGGGGGGTAATAAATACATGCCACACATTAGGAGAGGCTTATACCCTCACCCTCACCCGCAAGGGTGGAGGGGATTTTCTATACTTATGCCAAAAGCTAAAAAATAAAAATATTTTGAACGAGAGAATGGTGAAAATATTTTTTTTTGAATAATTTTCTATTAAAAATAAAAATACTACTTGCCAT